>ENA-UPAD01000017-UPAD01000017.1-bioreactor-metagenome-genome-assembly--contig:-NODE-17-length-270325-cov-646.153953_pt1 | contig 270325 bp, 278 predicted proteins | sample MGYA00238179_ERZ772710 | MGnify/ENA primary metagenome ERZ772710 (study PRJEB29004, sample SAMN07631245) | bioreactor metagenome | isolation source: Switchgrass digestor | place: USA: Dartmouth...
TGAGTAACGGGGACGTACACTTTCACTCATTTTGAGTATCGGGGACAGGTGAATAACTTTCAGGACAAGGCAGCCAACAGGCTTTGAACCGACTTGTCGGGAAGGTCCAATGCGACTTCCTGCTCGAGGATATCGCCTAGAAAATGCGCGTCTGATGAGTGTATAAAGTTATATGATCCGAGTTCGGGGTAATTCTGTATAAATTCTTCGATTTGGGCGGATAAAGGAACCGTCCCCCTGTGCGGAGAGAATTCGAGATATTTGAAGCCATATTCCGGCGGGACAGAGCCCAGTGTGTTCAGTATGCTGTAGGACTGCCTGTTTACATGGGAAGGAATCACGACGCCGTTAAAACTTCTAACGAGGTTTATGGCAGTTTCGATGTCAAGGTTGCAGGCTCCTGAAAGAAGTCGGGTTTCCCTGCCGGTCTCATTGTCCTGTGCATCCATAAGAATCTGCGGGCCGAATATGTCTTCCCTGTTCGTTACCTGGGGCAGGTTATCATAGACTTGCTTTCCGAAAGACATGGCATTTTCATAATCAGGAAACAGGCAGACAAGATGGATTTCCTCAGATGTGCAAATTTCCATGCCCGGCACCACCATAAGCCCGCTGCGCACGCCGACCTCCGTCACAGCCCTGACGTTTCCGACTGAGTTGTGATCCGTCACGGCGATAATATCAAGTCCCTTTATCAGGGCCATATTGACGATATTATTGGGGGTCATGTCATTCTCCGCGCAGGGGGACAGGCAGGAATGTATATGAAGGTCAACCCAGTACTTCATCGCACATCCTTTATAGCATTAATTATTTCATAACAAATAAGGGCCGCGCTTTTTGATGAAGACAAAAAAACAACTCCCTTATCATTTGCCCTTTCAATGGTCTGGTTCTCGATCTCAATATTTTCGGGAATTATCACGCATGCGCAGTTAGTCAGTGACGCAACGGCCACCACGTTCAGGTTGGTATGCACTGTTACCCAGGCGTCACCTTCATTGATCTTGGCCATCGCATGGCTCAGCAGGTCGCATGCATAAGCGCCGGTAACCTGCCTGTTGATGGAATCCGGCGTGTTCACTATTCTATAATTAAATTTTTCGGCTAATTCTTTTACAGTCATTTTTAAGGCTCCTGGTCGCCGGCGTGCCTGTATGCGATTTAAGCGAAGCACGGATAGCGGAGCGGTCGCGACTTGAATCCCGGATGGATTCACGGAGCGATAAATCGCTGCAGGCTACAGCCGTTAAAATCTCATAATTTCATGATTAAAAGTCCGTCCCCTATACTCAAAATGAGTAAAAGTGTACGTCCCCTATACTCATTCGATTTGCTGGAGCTGGGTGGCGATGCTGGAGACCTTCTCTCTCAGCTTGAAGATGCAGTCGGTTTCCTTTGCGCTGCCCATCACGATGTCCTCGGCCAAGGCCCTGCAGCTTGGCGCTCCGCAGGCGCCGCAGTCAAGGCCGTAAAGGCCTTCAGTGATCTCATCTATCTTCTGCATCTTCTCCAATGCCTTCATCATATCGTCATCAAGCTTCATTATGGGCTTGTATTCCACCTTGGACTTCCAGACGAACTCGTCGGCGTTTTCTGTCCTCGTAACACGGTGAGCCTGGTTTTGCCTGATTTTTTCGATTTCGTACTTCAGGTTCACCTTGGCGATAAACGGATTCTCAACGGCGAGGGGCCCGCCCAGGCATCCCTCGGGACATGCAAGGGCTTCGATAAAGTCAATGTTGTCAAGTCCGCCCTGTACAGCCTGTTCGAGGATATCGTTCACGTTATGTATGCCATGAACCGCTATACGCCGTCCTTCCCTGACAGCATCGGACTCGCCGCCAGACGCGGCCCAGGCGACGCCTATGGCGCTGGACAGCGAAAAAGGTTCTTTTGTCACTTCTCCCTGTTTTTTCATTATATCAAGCAGCGGGAGGAAAATATCCTTCATGGACAGGACACCGTCCACTTTTGACTTTTGGTTCCCTAAAGGAACTTTTACGCTGGTAACCTTGGCAGCGCAGGGCGATATGAAGAAAACTCCCATTTTATCATCAGGTATGCCGTATTTTTCATGAACTTCCTTCCTGGCAATGGCTGCGGCAACTTCCATGGGAGCCTCGATTTTCAGAAGGTTATCTATCAGGTTCGGAAATCGTATCTGTATAAACCTCACTACGGCAGGGCATGCGGAAGAGATCACGGGTTTCTTCACGACCCCGTTCTTCATGTATTTTTCCGATGCATTGGAAACAATCTCGGCTGCCCTGGCCACTTCGAAGACGTAATCGAAACCGTAATGTTTCAACGCAAGAACAATGCGCTCCCTTGAATAACCAGGCCCGAACTGTCCGTATAAGCTGGGCGCGGGAAGCGCTATCCTGTAGCTGTAGTTTTTTATCATGTCAACCGGATCGGTAACCGCCTGCTTTGCATGGTAAGGACAGACACGGATGCAAACCCCGCAGTCTATACAGCGTTCCTTTATTATCACAGCCTTGCCGCTTCTGACCCGAATCGCCTCGGTAGGGCAATGCTTGATGCAGTTGGTGCAGCCTTTGCACCTTCCTTTATCCAGTGTGACTGAGTGAAAATATTCCTGCTCCATGCTCCGGTTTCCTCAATACTGCATTATGGTCGGTTGAAGAAAACGGTTATATTAACCGTGGTTCCCTTGTTCACTTCTGTCTGGATATCCAGGATATCCGCGTTCTTTTTTATATTTGAAAGCCCCATTCCGGCTCCGAACCCCATTTCCCTTATGCTGTCGGGTGCCGTCGAGTAGCCTTCCTGCATCGCCAGCTCCAGGTCAGGTATACCCGGGCCTTCGTCAGAAATACGAATGTATATTTTATTCTCGTCAATCTCTACATGGGCATTTCCGCCGTTGCCGTGTATTACCGCGTTGATTTCAGCTTCATACATGGCTATCGATGTCCGTTTAACTATATCCGGCGAAACACCCAGTTGGGTAAGGATCTTCCTTACCCTGCTCGACGCCTCTCCCGCCACGGTAAAGTCATTGGCAGGTATCACATAATCTCTTACAACGGTGCCCATCTGCTATTCTCCGCGACCGCGAATCCCGTTTTGATAAAGTTTCCCGCTTGCCACGAAGAGGGGGTAGTCGGTAGCCAGGAGAGCGATCCCTTTTTCCTCGGCCATGCTTATCATGGAATCAAGCGGTTTCTTGCCGCGGACAAAAACAACCACTTTTATGTCCATCATTTCAGCGGTCCTTATGACTTGAGGATTGATAAGACCTGTCAGGAGAAGAGCGTTTGACTTGGAAAATGCCATGACATCACTCATCAGGTCGGCACTGCAGGCTGAATAGATCTCAATGTTCGGATCATGGTTCCTGGTGCAAATTTCTGCCTTAATTATCTGTGCAATTTCGTGTATCTTCATAACTCACCTCATTGGGTCACATTACTTGGAGTTCAGATATTGGTTCAAATCATCAACAAGCTTATCCGCATCGATTCCATGAACGGCGCAAGCGTCTTCAATGCTTTCACCTGATGAAGACGGGCATCCGAGGCAATGCATCCCGTGCCTTATAAATATCGGAGCAGTGCCTCTGTCCATCATCAGGACGTCAATGATAATGCTTTCCTTCGTTACCTTCTTCTCCATAACAAACCTCCATACCTGCCTTTGCATGATCAAAAGGGTATCGGGTATGCTGAACCGGGAGTCATAAGGTACAAAGCCCCGATAAATCAATTATAACAAATAGCGAAAAATGCGCAATAATCGTTGACAATGTTGTCTGAGATCGCATGCAGAAACGCTTTATTTGCGCAGATTAAGATTTTTTCACAGCCTGCCGTCCCCTGTCTTTACCGGCATACTATCCTTGACTTGACACGTTAAATTATGCTAAGTTTATTATAATATTGAGCAGAATCAATCAGCTTCTTTTGACGGAGGTCAGGTATGTCAGTGTTTGCAAGGCTTTTTGGCCTGGAAAAAGAAAACAAGGAAACACAAACAAGTATTGCGCGGGATGAAAACGCAGTGTCTGTCAATACGCAAGGGCCGGACGACTGTGAAATCGTGGCAGCGATCATGGGCGCACTGATGAGTATGCTTTCGGTCCGGTCGATAGACGATCTTCATATAAAGTCGATACGTCGTCTGGGCAGAAATTCCCCTGTATGGAACCTGGCAGGCCGTGATGAGTATATAGCATCAAAACTGTAAGATTGATTTCGTCCTGAAGCTGCTTTCTCGTTAAGAAGGCAGCTTTTTGTCAAATTGAGGTGATTTTTTGTGAAATACATCGTCGTTCTCGGTGACGGCATGGCCGACTGGCCAGTCGCTGAAATAGACGGAAAGACCCCATTGGAAGCTGCTTTCAAGCCCAACATGGATAAACTGGCAAAGGCCGGAACAGTCGGTATGGTCCATACCATACCCGAAGGAATGCCTCCCGGCAGTGACGTGGCCAATCTCTCGGTGTTAGGGTTCGATCCGAGAACCTGCTATACAGGGCGTTCTCCCCTCGAGGCAATAAGCATGGGGCTTAAGCTTGATCCGGAAGATACGGCATTGAGATGCAACCTGGTTACCTTAAGCGATGAAGAAATATACGAGGACCGCACCATGTTGGACTACAGCGCCGGGGAGATTACTACCGGGGAAGCCGCCGAACTGATGAAAGCCGTGGCAGCAGCGCTGAACAGGGAAGGCATATCTTTCCATGCGGGGGTAAGCTATCGGCATTGCCTGATCTGGAAAAACGGACCCATGGACATTCGGCTCGTACCTCCCCATGACATATCGGGCAAGAAAATTTCAGGACATCTGCCCCAGGGACCCGGCAGCGGGATCGCCCTTGAACTGATGAAAAGGAGCGCAGAGATACTTAAGAATCATCCCGTAAACAGGAATCGATTAGAAAAAGGCTTGAATCCCGCAACATCCATATGGCTCTGGGGGCAGGGGAAAAAGCCTGATATGCCGTTGTTTATCGAAAAATACGGCCTGTGCGGCTCGGTGATATCCGCGGTGGATCTTGTGAAGGGCATTGGCATCGCTTCCGGAATGAAGGCAGTTGCCGTCGAAGGAGCTACCGGGAATATAAGAACGAATTTCAGGGGAAAGGCCGAAGCGGCTTTAAGGGAGCTCCGCGACGGCAGGGACTTTGTATATATCCATATCGAGGCTCCGGATGAATGCGGTCACCAGGGACAACTCAGTGAAAAAATACGCGCCATTGAGCTGATTGACAAGGAGGTCCTTGGCACATTGCTGCAGGGGCTTGAGGACATAGACGAGTACCGTTTATTGCTCCTGCCCGACCATCCTACTCCCATTGCCATCAGGACTCACTGCGGCGATCCGGTCCCCTTTATGTTCTATGACAGCCGGAAACCGGACCAGGCAAATCCGAATGCCGTCTATACCGAAGCATTTGCAAAATCGACCGGTGTCGTGGTAAAAGAAGGGCATAAATTAATGGATATCTTTCTGGAAGTCTGAGACCTCCGGAAAGATATCCGTATTCTGTCTCAAGCAGGTCTTTTACAGAGAAGAAGCGCTTTGTCGAGGGTTGCGAATATCTCCTGCCTGTCCGGTATCTTCTGCATTATACACAGGGGCTCGACGGTCATAAGTTCATTTCTTTTATTCGTGGATGTAACAAATACTATGACGCATTTTTTGTCATATTGCCTGATATGTGTAGCCGTTTGAAGTCCGTTGAGCTTTTTCATGTGGTAGTCCAGGAAGAAAACATCAAAAAACGATCTGTTATTATCAAATGTCTCCAGAAGCTCCTCACCGCTGTCGAACTGGAAGATGTTGAACTTGACTTTTTTCTCGTTCTCGTAATCGTGAATCAGTGATTTAAGCATCCCCCGAAGCAAAGGCATATCGTCGCACAATGCAATGTTCAGCAATGCTTTCACTCCTTTTTATAAATAATAATCATCATTTCTGGTATGCTAATAGAATCTATTATAGTATGCGCTGTGTTAATTTTCAAGTAAACTGACAACATTTAGGATAAACAATAAAGGAGGGCGGAAGACAGTGGAACTTGATGCCAAGCGGCTAGGAGCGGCAATAAAAAATGCCCGCACGGAGAAAAAACTGACACAGGAACAGCTTGCAGAGATGGTGGGCATTACTTCCGTCCATCTCAAACAGCTTGAAGCGGGACGGAGGAAACCTTCTGTGGACATTCTTTACAGGCTGGCCCGTTCCCTTAACTTTTCGGTTGATTCGGTGTTCTTTCCTGAAAGAACCGACGGAAGGGATCTCCAGAGCAAAATAGAACGCAGCCTCAGCAATTGCACCCTGCACGAACTGAACGTCATTTACAAAACCATTTCAGCCCTGACTGAAAGAACGGACGAATAAAAAGGTCCTGCCACGAAAATGGCAGGACTTTTTATGAAGAATTCAGTGTTCTTTTAGTTTTCGTTTAATTCAGGTTCTTCAGGACCTCAATGGGCGGTATCTTTATTTTCTGTCCCTGGATGATCTTGTCGGGATCGGATATGTTATTATACTTGCACAGCTTGTTCAGAAGCGTCGTATCCCCGTAATACTTCCTCGTAATCGCGCTCATGCTGTCTCCCTTTTGAACCACATGGATCTGTTCCTCGGGTGTCGGGGTCGGCGTGGACGTCGGTGTCGGGGTCGGGGTGACCGTCTCGTCCGGATCATCCGCAGGAGAACCTGTCTCGCCGGGAGACCTGGTCGGGGACAACGTCGGGGATGCGGTAGTTGTCGACGGGTTTTTCCCTATGTTTTCACTGCCGGTTTTCATGAGGGAATCAATCATCTTGAAAACCAAACCGAACAGCAACATTACGGAAATAATGACCATAACGACCAATACAGTGCTTTTGTATTTTGCCGCATTTCTCCGGTCATACTTGTATGTGATGGCAGGAGCCTTATTCAGCTTGTCAACCCTTGTCTTGACGGTTTGTCTCGACTGGGCGCGCGGAGCCGATTTTTTCACTGTCCCCGCGCTGGCGGTCACTTTTTCCACCTGGACCACCAATGCTGTAACATCTCCTGTTGTTTTTCTCTTCAATGCTTCTTCTACCAGACGATAGGCAATATACGTGCTGTCGCTTCTCAGGGCAAGAAGATCCTCGATCTTTTCCTCGCCCAGTGCCTGGTACAGGCCGTCGCTGAGAAGAATAAAGGAATCTCCTTCCTGGATATTATAAATGTCTGAGACTATGACGCTGCCGCGCTCTTCATCTCCCGGAAGCTCCAGTTCACTAACCTCCGCGTCCTCGTTCATCCTGATGTCGATTTCCTTCTTCGCCCGTGAAGTCTCGGATGCAAGCGGTCTGAACATGCCTTCCCGCATCATGTAAATACGGCCGCTGCCGCTGCTCAGAGCGACAAACTGCCCGTCTGAAAGAAGAAGGCCGGAAAAGCCCATATTCCATGAAGGGTCGTCCGCAGGTACCCTGTTCATTTCAAGGAAGCTTTTAATAAGACGTTCGGCGTCATTCACACGGTTTTCCAGTTCCCTGATTTTTCCCTGGATATTTCCGCCGCTTACTGCGATCCTTTCATGAAACTTTCCCAGTTCCCTGAGGATGGAAACACTGATATCCTGTTCAGGATGGTCGCATACCATGTTGTCGGCAACTGAAAACAGGTATTCCAGGCCCCTGTTTTCCATGGATGCCTGGATATTATCGACATTATTGTCGGATGAGAATTTGCCGTTCATATAAAAGGAGTTGGTATTGCTCGTCCTGCCGTAACCGATACGGGAATAGACACTTGCATTTACCTTGATCACGCTGCTCATAGGATATCCCTCTTTTCGACATGATTGGTAACCGGAAAAGCGCTCAGCAGCTAAAAAGCGTGGATTAACAGCTCTCAATAAATAATATCATACAAAAGACCATGTTTCAACAATTTCACGAAATAACAGGCCTTTATAAGCATTTTTTCGACAAAAACCATAAGGGATTTTACCGCTTAAAACCGAATGCAGGAGCGCCGCTTTCTGCGCGCCGGACAGGAGGTGTCCCATTGATTGTGTTGTCATCAGAGAATACATAAAGTATAATAAACTCAACGTTAACCGATTATGTCTGTTCGATGGACCGAAGATGGGAGTTTATGATTATGGGTAAGGGTAGTAAGCTCTATGAAGTCAGGTACATTAGCGATCTGCGCGACATGGTACGGCAAAGTACGGAAATATACGGCGATCTTGACGCTTTCCTTGTCAAAGGCAGCAGCGGAACGATCAGGAGTGTAAGTTTCCGGCAGTTCAGCAACGATATAAACTACCTGGGCACGGCCCTGTGCAGCATTGGCCTGAAAGGAAGCATGATAAGCATCATAAGCGAAAACCGGTACGAATGGTGTGTTTCCTACCTTGCTGTCGTTAACGGGACCGGAGTGGTAGTTCCTCTTGACAAGGAGCTTCCGGAAAATGAGATCGCGTCTTTGCTCGACAGGAGCGATTCGAACGCCGTCTTCTGCTCGGGGGAATATCTCGATGTCCTGCTCCGGCTGAAACCGGGGCTTCCCAAGCTCAAAAAGATAATATGCTTTGATCTTGCAAAAAGTGAAAATGACGAAGTCCTGTCGTTCAGCGAACTGACGGGAAGAGGAAAGGAACTTATAAGCAACGGAGACAATTCATTCGTCAATGCAGCCATAGACAATGAAGCCATGAGCATGCTCATCTTCACCTCGGGAACTACCGAACAGAGCAAGGGAGTAATGCTGAGCCATAAAAGCGTAGCATCGGATATAATGGGTGTCGCCAAGCTGCTTAACGCTGACAACAGCGACTCGATATTGTCAATATTGCCACTGCACCATACATATGAATGTACCGCAGGTTTCCTGACCATGGTCTACATGGGAGTAACCATTTGCTTCTGTGAAGGCCTGAGGCACATAACAAGCAACCTCCAGGAATACAAGCCTTCTATAATCATGAGTGTTCCCCTAATACTGGAAAACGTATATTCGAAGATAATCAAGAAAGCCCAGAAGGAGAAACGTCTTGCAGCGCTGAAGTTCGGGATTTTCATATCCCATGTCCTCTTCAAAATGGGTATCGATATCAGAAGGCACCTTTTCAGGGAAGTTCTTGATAACCTCGGCGGAAACCTCCGCCTTGTCATCTCGGGCGCAGCACCTCTCAACCCGAAGGTATCCAGGGCCCTCAGGGCAATGGGACTGAACATAATGCAGGGTTACGGGCTTACCGAGTGTTCACCCATCGTGTCAGTCAACCGCCTTGATTTCTACAGGGATGCCTCCGCCGGTCAGCCTCTTCCGGGCATAGAGATCGCCATCGACAATCCGGGACCCGACGGAATAGGTGAGATCAAGATCAAAGGACCCATCGTCATGCTGGGATATTATAAAAATCCTGAAGCAACCCAGGCAGCCATTCGCGACGGCTGGCTGTACACCGGGGACAGCGGTTACCTTGACAAGAACAACTTCCTTTATATCTCGGGGCGCAAGAAAAACGTAATCGTCACGAAAAACGGGAAAAATATATTCCCCGAGGATGTGGAGCTTTACCTGAACAAGAGCGAGTACATAAAAGAGTCGCTGGTTTACGGCATCGACAATGAAAATGAAAACGACACCATTGTCTGCGCAAAGATAGTGCCCAACATGGAAGTAATCGTCGAGAAATTCGGCAAGGTGCCCGTGCCCGACGAGCTTTACAAGCTAATCAAGCAGGAAGTTCAGAAAGCCAACAAGAAATTGTCTTCCTACAAGAAGATAAGACATTTTGAAATACGCGAAGGCGAATTTGAGAAAACTACCACCAAGAAAATCAAGCGTCATGTCGAGCTGATATCCCTGAAAACCATCGGCGACATGATCAAGGTTTTCTCAAAGAACGGAAAGCATTGAGAAATAAAAAGGAGATATATGATAAAAAGCACGTTTCACTCCCACAGCCGTTTTGACGACGGAACAGGCGAACTGGAGGAGTATATACAGTCCGCCGTATCCAAAGGTTTCAGAGTGTTCGGGTTTTCAGCCCACGCCCCCGTTTCGTTCGAGTCTGAATGGAACCTTAAGCATGAGCTTTTCGAGGAGTATATAAAAACAATAAAGACCCTGAAAGATAAATACAGGGGAACCATCGAGATATACGCGGGACTTGAGGCCGATTATTATCCCGGCTGTAACGACTGGCGCATAAAGAACGGTATAGATTATACCATAGGCGCCGTCCATTTTATCAAAAACGAGAAAACGGGAACATACATGCCCCTCGACGGGACCCGCGAAGAGTTCGAGGATACGCTGAAAAACGGGTTCGATAACGATGCGGACGCCCTTGTGACCGCTTACTACGGCCTGGTAAGGGAAATGCTCATGAAAATGCCTCCCAACATCGTCGCCCACCTGGACGTGATAAGGAAAAACAACGGAAACGGCCGTTATTTCAGCGAAGAGGACGACCATTACAGGGAAGAAGTGATGAAAACCCTTGAAATTGTTTCCCTGTCCAACACCATCGTCGAAGTCAATACCGGCGGCATAGCGAGGGGATACATGACCGAGCCGTACCCCAGCAGATGGATACTTGAGGCCTGCCTGGATATGGGCATCCCGGTAATGGTAAACTCGGACTGCCATCATCCGGACAAAATAGATTTCTGGTTCGAGGAAGCCCTTGAATTGCTAACAGACATCGGTTTCACGCACCAACGTATCCTTATCGGTGACGAATGGCGCAATATCAGGCTGCATGAATGAAAGGATCTGACCCGGGATGAAGGTAATACACCTGATAGGCGGAGGCGACGAGGGCGGCGCCAAGAGCCATGTCCTCCAGCTAATAAAGGAATTGGGAAAGAATATAGAAGTTACGCTGGTAAGTTACAGGAAAGGCCGGTTCCATGATGACGCTGTGGCTATGGGGATTGATGCCCGCGTCATCCGGACAGGCAATATTTTGGCCGACCTGCGAAAAACCCTTAAGCTGGTCAGGTCGGGTCAATATGACATAATCCATTCCCACGGCGCCAAGGCCAACATGATGGCCTCGATTATAAAGCGCATCACCGGTATTCCGGTGGTGACCACAGTTCACAGCGATTACCACCTCGATTATCTGCACAGTTTTTTTAAGCGGTATACATTCGGCGTCATCAATATGATTGCGCTGAGGCGTATCAATTATCACATAAGCGTTTCAAGCAGCCTGAGAGAACTGCTCAGGGACAGGGGGTTCGATCCCCAGCATTTATACCTGGTCAACAATGGTATCCCCTTTGACAACGAGATACCTGCCTGCACCAGGAAGGAGTTTTTTGCCCGTTACAATATCCGCTTCCCCGAGGACAGCGTTATAATCGGCATTATGGCACGCCTGCATCCTGTCAAGGACCATGAGACTTTCCTCAGGGCCGCCGCCGAAGTGGTGAAGGAAAATCCCGACGCCCGCTTCATCATAGCCGGCCCCGGTGAAGATCTGATGCCGCACTTAAAGCAATTTGCCGATAAACTGGGTTTGTCTTCGTATGTCCACTTTACGGGACTTGTCGACAAGCCTTATGACTTTTTCCAGGTCATCGACATCAATGTGCTCACATCCATCAGCGAGGGGTTCCCCTATGTCGTTCTTGAGGGCGCGCGTTTTTCAAAGGTCTTTGTCGGCACCCGGGTCGGCGGCCTGGGAGATCTTATCGAAACGGGCGTGAACGGGTATCTCGTGGAGCCGAAGGACTGGAAAACACTTGGCAGGCATCTTGCGGAGCTTTCCCTTGACAGGGAAAAGCGTGAAAGAATGGGAGCCGCGCTGAGGGAAAAGGCCGAAGCTGAGTTCTCTCTGCGGAAAATGTATGAAACCCAGCTGCATATATATGAAACAATCCTGAAAAACGAGTCCAGGAACAAGGCAGACAACAAGAAATACGACATTGCCATACTTGGCTATTACGGGTACAAGAACAGCGGCGATGAAGCCATACTGCGTTCGGCTGTTGATGCACTTCGCAGGATTGACCCCGAACTTTCGTTCATGGTATTTTCCAGGAACCCTAAAGAGACCATGAAGGTGTATCTCGTAGATTCGGTCAACCGTTTCAATATCGTCAAGGTTTTCCGCATGCTGAAAACCACAAGGCTGTTCCTCGCCGGCGGCGGAAGCCTCATACAGGACAATACCAGCAACAGGTCCATCTGGTATTATCTCACCGTCCTGAGAATGGCGAAAAGGCTGGGGGCGAAGACCATGCTTTTTGCCAATGGTATTGGACCCATAAAGCGCAAATTCAACAGAAGCATGGCAGAAAAAACCCTGAACACCCTGGATGCCATTAGTCTGCGTGATTCCGGGTCGTTCAGTGAAATAAAAGCTATGGGTATTAAGAATCCCCATATTTACGTGACTTCCGACCCCGCTGTCCTGTTGGAGCCCGCATGCAGGGAAGATGTGGACAGGCTCATGGAATCCGAGGAAATACCTTTCAATAAGCCGCTGATTGGTTTCTCCATCAGGAAATGGCTTGATTCGAATTACTTAGGTAAGGTAGCAGAGGTTGCTGACTACTGCGCGGAGGCCTATGGCGCTCATCCCGTTTTCATCCCCATGCAATACCCGGGAGACTTCGATATATCTCAGGCAATAAGGAACCGGATGAAACACCCCTCTTCCATCATTACAAGGATATATTCACCGGAACTCATACTTGGACTGACAGGCCGGACCGAACTTATGGTAGGCATGCGTCTCCATTCGGTCATATATGCCGCAAGCCAGTGCGTTCCGCTGTTGGGTCTTGTGTATGAACCCAAAGTAGACGCATTTTTAAAGGAGATCGGCCAGCCTTCCGCGGGAACCATGGACAGGCTTGACATCGCTGCAATGTGCAGGCAGATAGATTCGATATGGCAAAACCGTGAAAAGATACGGGAAGAACTCCGCCAGTCGAAGAAGCGCCTGAAGATCATGGCCCAGGCAAATATTGAAACTGCATACCGGCTGCTTAAGGATCAATAATTGACATGTCACACTTGCTTATTTCGTCTGAGGCCGAAGTAAAACACAATGGCCGCGATGACCCAGAAATAGGCCACCATGTACGGCACTTCGAATATGTTTTCCCCGAGATTATGGACGATCACGCCGCACAGCCCGGCGAATCCGCCGGCTGTCACCAGCTGAGTGTCATAGTCTTTACTCTGCTTTACCGCACGGATTGACCAGAAAATCAGGACTGCTATCAGCAGGGCGAAAGCGGCCAGTCCCCATATCCCCATTTCTACCGCGGTTTTCAGCCAATAGTTGTCCATGTAGAAGGTATCGGGGATAAGATTTTTATTGTTCATGGCGACCGCGCCGCCAAAATGGCCCAGGCCGACTCCTGTCCATTTGTTGCGCAGGAACATGTCCATACCTCTCTGGTAGCGCAAAAGGCGGCCTCCTGTCATGCTGCTTATCACGTATTGGGGCGACATCAGGTATTCAATCCTGTTCCAGACGGAAGGGATCATAAGCGCTGCTCCCCCGCATATACCGAGGAGGAACAGCCACCGGGGATTGATGGCAAGGCAGAACAGTCCGAGAGCAACGACAGCCCCGAACCATGCTCCCCTTGAGAGGGTGAGGACAAGGCTGAGTCCCATTGCACCCAGCAGTACAAAGAAAACGAGCCTGTCATTGAATTTTCTTTCCCTCTGGAGAACCAGGGCCAGGCAAAGAGGTATGGTCAGTATGAATATACTTCCCAATACATTTGGACTTTCAACGATGGAGAACACCCTCGTACCCGAGGCTCCTTCCGCGATATCTGTCCAGCTTGACGGCATCGGAACCTTGAGAATGTACTGGATGATGCCATGGATGCCCATTATCCCGCCGGCATAAACCAGGAGCCTTATTACCAGGTATGCCTTGTTATCGTCATCAAGATAACTGTTCAATATGAAGAACCAGAAGAGATACTGGATAACTACCCGCAATCCTTCAAAGCCCAGCTGCGGGTAAGTGGAATTCATCAGGTAAAGATACACGGACACCGCCATGAGAAGCAGCATGGGAGCTCCTGCAGGAGTGCTTGCCGCAGGTCCTTTTCTCTTTGCAAAGAACCATCTCAGGAAAACATACATGGCGGCTATGGCAAGATATGCCTCATCCCAGAGGCCGAAAAGCGAGAACCCGCTTAAGAGTTTTCTCCCCAATTCATCGATGAACGGATAGAACGCAACCGTGGGGATCAGCAGCATATTTATGAGGTAAAAAGCTTTTGAACCTGAAAGCAGAGCATATACGCGGCTTTCTTTCAGGAAATTGTACATTCTTTCCCTGAAAGCCGCGCTTCTTTGATTTATGCTTTCCCTAAAACGCCAGAAGAACGATTTCTCAGGCTTATACGGACGGGTGGCGATATGTTTCAGGCAACCGGCTATCCTGCTGTTTACAAGAGCGGAGCCGATTCCGTTCACCAGCCTGCCTGTACAGCTCTGGCTTACTATATTTAGGAAAGCTATCGCAAACCGGTATGTCAGGCTGTTTTTGAACCAAATTTCAAGCATGACGCTTACCTCTGACATGAATATGTTATCGTACCCTGCCTGTTATTTCTCACGTATATCAAGAACTATGCTGTCCGCGCCGGTAGCATAGATGGTCTTTACCGTTATCTTGCCGCCTATGGCTACGGCATAGCGGCCGATGCGTATATCCGGGATATCCTGCTTATCCTCGACCTCGATGTCGATATAGACATCCTTCAGGTCCGGACTCACGGCCTGGACCAGTTTTCCGTCGGCGGTCTGCACGGTTATAACAGCCGGCTCCTCGCGGACGTCCACGATCTTCGCGTTGACGAACCAGTCGTTGTCATAAAAGATCCTTGGGTCCTTGAGAAGGGCTTCCGCATAATTGTCCGGCATGGCGCTGGACTTCACTGTGACAATGTAAGTCTTTGTCGGGGGTTTTTGGGACGCCGCCTGCCTGTCTTTCACAATCTTGTAGCCTACCGCTCCGATGCCGATAACCAAAGCGATCAGGACTATAAGATCGAAGATATTTATTTTCCCGAAGATGCGTCCTTTCTCATCAATAAACTTCATAAGCCGGTCCTCCCTGTCTGGATTGATTGACTGATTTGTTAAGAAGGTCTGCCAGGCTGCCCGTCAGAGTTTTCCTGTCGTAACGGGCAATTTCTATCCTATCAGGATCAATTATACACTTATCGTTCTCCCAGCTGTAGTATAAATCGGCAAATCCCTTTCCTATCGCATCCACATCGGGCCAGTGGCATATAATGCCGGTTCTTGTGCTCCGGATAAGTTCCGCGGCCGCTCCGTTCTCGGGGATGACAGCCAGGATGGGGTTGCCTGTCTGGATATATTCAAACAGCTTTCCGGTATAGAAAGCCTCGGATCCCGGGCCGCCGCCTTCAAGCAGCAGCAGCGCATCGGATTCCATCATCTCCCTGAGGCATTGTTCATGATCCATGTAACTTATCATTTCAACGGCTCCGTCAAGTCCGCAGGAGTCCACGAGCTTCTTCAGCACCCCAGGTTTAAAGCTGCCTATGAACCGTATCAGTATTTTCTCTTTATTTACTTTTCCCTTCTGTACCAGATCACCCACGGCCTTCAGGAACAGGTCGGGTTTCCTCCGGCCATACAGGGCCCCCGTGTAGGTGATGGTAAACCGGGAATTCCTGGTCTTATTGTATTTCAGATTCTCAAAGTCCTCGGTATCAAACCCGTTGGGAATCACATGCATCCTGTTTTCGAGGTCGATCCCCGGATTAAGACGGACAAAATTCCTCTTCATGACAGGCGTGTTGGTCACGAGGACATCCGCTTTCTCAAGCACTTCCCTCTCCAGTTCCCTCTCCTTTTTCATACGGGATTTCCTGTGCGGGTTGTCGATGAGGTAAGGGTTGTTGGTCCATTCATCCCTGAAATCGGCCACCCAGAAAAGGTCAGGAAAGCGTTTCTTTATCTCGAGCCCCAGCAGGTGATCGCTGTATGGGTACGAAGTAGTATATACGGCTTTTATATCGCCTTTTTTTATACGGTCAAGACATGTCCTGACGGCGTTTTTCATCCAAAGAACCTCGCCGTCGGGAATAAGGATCTTCCACGCTATAAATTTCCCAACCTTGCTTAGGAAACCAGGCAGGACCGTAAGATCATAGGCCCGCGTTCTTATGATCTCCATGGCGGGCGGCAGCTCTTTCAGCAGGGACTCATCCCTCAGAGCCATCTTTCCGTCGTCCCTGGTAAGGACCACAGGTTCCCAGCCGAACAATGGAAGATACTTTGCAAACTTGACGCTGCGCTGGACGCCAGATCCGCCCACCGGCGGGAACTGGTGTGCTATCATGAGGACTTTATTCATTTACCTTCCTTCCCCATCCAAGAAGATTGAATTCCAGGCCGGCCGCCTCAACCCGGTTCATGTCCCAGAAGTTGCGCGTGTCAAGAACCCTTGGAACTGCCATAAGGTTCCTGATCCTTGCGAAATCCACGTCTGCGAATTCCCTGTGGTTGACTGCCAGCACCAGGAGGTGGGAACCTGAAACAGCCCCGTATAAGTCCCTTTCTTTTGAGCCTTCGTAATCGACATGCCTGTCCACTGCCACGGTTTCAAAATCACCGCTGTCTTTCAGCAGGCCAATCAGCTCGATAACGGGACTTTCACGCATATCGTCAATATTCGGCTTATATGTCACTCCCAGTATGCATATCTTCTTCCTGCCTACTATATCACGGGTCAGTTCCCTTATTTTACCCAATACATAATGGGGCATCCCATCGTTGGTATGCCGGGCGAGATTGATAATCTTTGCCGTTTCGGGCTGTTTTTCGACTATAAACCACGGATCAACGGCTATACAATGGCCTCCTACGCCGGGCCCCGGCATATGCAGGTTTACCCGGGGATGCTTGTTGGCGTATTTAATTACTTCCCATGCGTTCACACCTATTTTTTCGCAAATCATGGCAAGTTCATTCGCCAGCGCTATGTTGACATCCCTGTAGGTGTTTTCCATGAGCTTGCACATTTCGGCGGTTGTCGCCTCCGTGGTATAGATCTCGCCCTCCACAAAGCATTCGTACAGCTTTTTTACTTCGAGCGCTGATTTTTCGTTAACTCCGCCGACAATCCGGTTGTTTTCCTTAAGTTCGGCCAGGATACGCCCGGGAAGCACCCTTTCAGGGCAATAGGCAAGGAGGATGTCCTCTCCGGGAACAAAGCCTGCCTCTTTCAGGATTGAGCCCACGAAATCCCTGGTGGTGCCAGGCGGAGATGTCGACTCGAGAATGACTATGTCGCCTTTTTTCAGGTATGGAAGTATCTTGCGGGTTCCGCTTTCCACGAATGAAAGGTCGGCGGTTTTGTCGGGATTTATGGGAGTGGGAACGCAGATAATAAAAACATCCGAAACCTCGGGTTCGGTTGATGCCCGCAGGCTTCCCTGCTTTACGGCTCCGCTGACTATCTCGTCCAGGAACGGTTCCTCTATTATAATCCTGCCTTTGTTCAAAGCATCGATAACTTTTTTATTTACATCCACGCCCAGGACTTCATGTCCGTGGGTAGCGAACATTGCCGCTGTTGGCAATCCTATATAGCCAAGTCCTATAATGCATATTTTCATACAAACACTTCCCAAAACAAATTATTGCCAGCGTCCTGATTGTTGCTTTGATTGTATCACAACGCGCATTTTGCGGTCAATAAAACGCGGATCCTATTTTCTTTTGACGCCTGGTTTAGTATAATCATTAGACAAAGATTTATAAGCAATACGAAAGCATGGGGATGACAATGCCTGAAAAAGTGGACATACACGGTGTAATGATCGACAATGTCAGCATGGACGAGGCCCTTGAGATCGTTTATGGCATGCTGGAGGGACATTCTGCCAATAAAATCTATACGCCCAATGCCGAGATTATAATGCAGGCAAACAGGGATCCCGAGCTTATGAACATCCTTAACGGCGCCCAGCTGCTGGTCCCGGACGGAGCAGGTGTGGTCCTGGCATCCCGTATACTGAAACGAAGGCTGAAAGAAAAAGTGTCAGGTATCGACCTTGTAAAAAAGATTCTTCTGGACACGGAAAAAAGGCCTGTCAGCTTTTTCATCCTCGGAGGAAAACCTGGCGTGGCCGAAAAAGCGGCCGTCAACATCCTGTCCGAACATCCCAAAGCTGTAATCGCAGGATACAGGCACGGTTATTTCGATGAAAGCGAAATACCTGAAATAATAAAGGAAATAAATGATTCCCGGGCGGAGGTCCTTCTTGTGGGACTCGGAGCTCCAAAGCAGGAAAAATGGATACACCGTCATGCGGATATGCTGAATGTGAGGGTTATCATTGGCGTTGGAGGAGCCATAGACGTTTTTGCCGGAACTGCGGCCCTTGCGCCGGAGTTTATGAGAAAAGCAGGGCTTGAATGGCTGTTCAGGCTGGTCAGGGAACCCAGGAGATATAAGCGGATGATGGACCTTCCCCGTTTCATGATGCTTACATTCAGGAAAAGACTTAAGAAAAACTGAACGCAGGTCGGTTGGAGAAAGCGAGGATAAAAAATGCCGAAAGCAACAAAAGAATTTATTTTGAATTATGCTATGAACAGATGGCAGCTAAACTTTAAAAAGAATGTAGGACCTACATCTGAGCTGATACGTTCCTGTGCCCCAAGCAATTTTGAAGAATGGAAACAATATTATTTTACACATGGAAGAAGCGAATCCCATATTGAGGAATTAGGCGGAATCCTTTATGAAAAAATCAGCCGTATTCTGCCTGAAGAAGAAAGATTCCATCCAAACCTCATAAATAGCATAAGCCGGCAGGATTGCATTGATTACATGTTTGACGTAGTTTTAAGAAGAACATTCGAAGGCTATATGAAGGAGCACGGAAGATGACTGAACCCGCTTTAATTATTGGAGGAATCCCATTTTACGATACTCCTCCGGATATCGAAGGTTCTCCGTTCTGGGTGGATTTATGGGCATCAGTAAATGGCTATAAGATTGGACTTCAGATTAAGCCAAATTCATATAGATCCGCATCTATGGCCATATATACAGGAAAAAGCCGATCTTCCCAGGAGAAAGGCCATAAGCTGTTTCAGCAGAAATATGGCGGAGAAGTATTTATAATCATGCCAAAAGAAGGAAAAGTCGATGCAATAACAGAAAAAAAGATAATTGATGAATACAACAGGCTGTTGGCCATGCCAAAAGGTGAATATGGTGATAAATGAAAAGGGCACTTAACCAGGAAGCGCCCTACATTATAAACACTGACGTAATTAACAGTCTTTTTTCTTTACTGGAATCCAGATTTCGCTTCGATACTTTGGATTTCCAGTGTCCGGACTCTCGTTCCACAAAATTTCAGGACCTTCAGCCGCCTCATATCCTGAAGACGGAAACCACTCTGAATATATCCTTCCCCATACGTTTTGAAGTGTTTCCGGGAAAGGCCCAATGGATTCAAAGACTGCCCAGGTACTGTCTTCTACTATCAACACATCAAATTCTGCTGTTTCATCACTTGAAGTTGCTACACCAATGTAATGGTCCAATTCACCCTTTTCTTCCATTCTTCTTTCCGAAAAGTTCGTCGATGCACTAATTATCCCTGTTGGTTCTACATTTGGCAGTGCTTTCAGTTTCTTGATAATCTCAGGGGTTAAAAGTTCAGTCATTTTTGCAATTTCCGGATTAACACCATTAAAGCAAATTGGTACTCTCTTCTTTAATCCTGCGATCTTAAAAGGTCCTTTTTTAACAATACGATAATTCATCTCGCATACTCCTTTGATTGATAATTGAAAGGTCATTCTAGGATAGGCTTTAAGCTGAATATTCGAATTTCTTACTTCAGAGGGAAGAATACCATGCATGGAATGAAAAGCACGTGAGAATGAATCAGCTGAATCATAACCATATTTGGCAGCAACATCGATTATTCTCGAACTTTTATCTTTCAAATCAAGGGCAGCCAGTGTTAATTTTCTCCTTCGAATATATTCCGATAAACCAATTCCTGATAAGAAAGAAAACATCCTTTTGAAATGATACTCTGAACAGTGAGCAATTTTAGAAATTTCACTATAATCGATATCCTCGGTTAAATGCTCTTCAATGTATTCCATTGCTTTATTCATATTACTTAAAGAATCCATCAAACGACCTCCTTTCATCATCGATATTATCACAGGATGTGTTTACTCATCCGACAATCGGTGCACAATTTTGTCGGTAAGCAGATCAACTTCAATAATCCACTTAATAACGACAACCAATGCTCCGGGCATTGAACTGTCATGTGCCATTGATTGACTGGTACCAATACCACGCACTCCAAATTGACGTTCATAAGAACATGTCAAGTGGATTTTACGGTATTCAGACCGTCATTGCCAATGTCATTAAGCGCTTTCCGCTTTTTTCTCCTGACCCGGTTTATATGCCGTTCAAAATCACCATTTCGCAGCAGCTCAGCAAGGACAAGCTGCTCAAATACAGGCACCGTACAGGAATAAAAGCCAAGCCGGCACTGAAAATCTTCGAGAAGTTTTTCCGGCAGAAGCATGTAACCGATGCGCACAGACGGGGCAATGGTTTTTGAAAATGTATTGACATAAACCACATTGGAATCGGATGTTATGGAAAAGAGAGAATCTTCCGGTTTTTTGGAAACCGTCAGTTCGGAATCGTAATTATCCTCAATAATAAAACCGTCTCTTTGATTCGCCCAACGAAGGTATTCATGTTTCTTTGATATACTGGCGGTAACGCCGCTTGGAAAACTGTTAAACGGAGTAACATGCAAAATGGTCGCATCTGTTCGCTCCAACTCTTTTGAAGATATGCCGTCCGGGGTCAGCGAAAGCATGTCGCATTGAATACCCATCGCTTCGTAGACTTTCCTGATCTTGTCGTATGACGGCTGCTCAAGGGCAAATTTTTTCCTGTCTCTGAAAAGCTGGGCAATCAGGCCATAAAGGTATTCCGCACCGGATCCCACGATAATCTGTGACGGCTTTACGAATATCCCGCGGCTTCTTGCCAGGTATAAGCAAATTTCTGTTTTAAGTTCATCGCATCCGCTGTTGGGAGATTTTATAAAAATCCGGTTCCCGTAATTAGTCAATACTTTTCTCATGGTTCTGGCAAACACCGAAAACGGAAAATCTCCCACATTGCTGGACTGTGGCCGGACTTCAGGAAACGTGCCGTTTCTCAATACCGGAGTTCCATGAAAATCAGATTTATGGTAAATGACAAAACAGCCACTGCGCTCGCGAGTTTCAATATAACCTTCTTCGCTCAGCAACGCAATCGCGTGTTCTACTGTTACAACGCTTACACCGGTCTCCTCGGCAATGGTCCGCTTTGAGGGAAGACGGCTTCCATGAGGATAAACTTCGGATATAATATCCTGCACGATTAATTTATACAACTGCATATAGGCAGGCACTGACGACCTAAAATCAATATGATAGTTCATCTGGTTATATAAAACTCCTCCGTTCTGGCTATTTTCATAGTATCAGTTTTATTGTAATTTTATTTCACGAATTTTAAAAGAAGATATCCAGGAAATTTAAAAGATATTTGATAAATCAGAAAAGGAGATGCGCAAATATGGACAAAAGCCGTAATACCACTGTCAGGCTGACAGTAACCGCCATGTTTATGGCAATGAATATTGCGCTTAGTTCATTCGGCATACCGGTTCCCGGCGGACACCTGTATTTGAATGACATAGTTATCTGTCTGGCAGCAATCCTGCTGGATCCGTTACCGGCATTTACAGTAGGCGGTATAGGAGCGTTTATCGGCGATTTTCTGTTCTACCCTGCGCCCATGTTCGTTTCCCTTGTTACTCATGGCCTTCAGGCTGTTGTAATTTCATTGTTTTCGCATAGATTTCTGAAAAGCAACCAGCGCCTTGCATCCGGAGTAGGGGTTGCCGTCGGCGCTGTCATCATGGTCGTCGGGTATTCACTGGGAAGAGCTTTCATTTACAGCACACCGGAATATGCTTTGTTGAAATTGCCTTTCCAGATACTTCAGGCTGCGGTCGGCGCTGTCGTTGGCATGCTGCTTTGCTGGAGACTCGGGATTCATAAATTGTATTCCAGGATAACAAATTCTGAACAGGCATGATTTATAGCCATCCATAATTGATATTTTCCGCGATGAACAGAAGCTGGATGTGCCATCAGATAAATGAATACTACCTTGGATTGCCCGCTGAAGAATGGTGGAATCGAATGCAGGCAAGCTGATGTTATTTTATATAATTGACTGCTTCAACGACCATGCCGTACACAAGGTCCATTGTTACAGGTCCGTCTGGCTCCAGCTGGCTTATGATATCAGCCGGTATGACTCCCTTTCCCCTGATGGCCTTGATTGCCCCGCCGGGTTCGTACGGTATGGACAGGGCTTCTGCGATTATAGTCGCGGCGATTTCGCCGGTGAGTTCTTTCTGTATCTCGTAAGGCTTCAATACCAGGCTTATTTCTTTAGAATATGATTCAGGCCTGATCTTCAGTATTGCGTTCTTGATCAGTACCACCATGAGTTCCTGGCTTGCCCTGAAATCAAGCTTGAAATTGTTATCCCTTCCGCCTGATATGAGCCCGTATTCGGCAAGGGTCTTTATGTACGGATATGACCAGTGGTCGGACAGCTTTTCACCAGTGTCGGGAATCAGTATGCTTTCTTCAAAGTCGGTCAGCATGACTCCTCCCCTCTTTATATAGCTGACCATGGCCTTTAAGTCTGTCTCAGGCAGTTCAAGCAGTTCTGAAGGCATCATGTCCCTTACTATGCTGTATACCGATACCAGGCCGGCAGCTTCGCCCACTGTGATCCTTGTGGGTATGCTGCCCGCGCTCGTGGCGGCAAGGGATGTGAACCCCGCTTTCGAGCCCAGCATCATGACGTTGTCAAGGTTAACGGGAATGATGCTGCCGAGGGGAATAGAGTAAACATTGGGTTTAAGCACTATATATTCGATTTCTTTGTCAACGAACTTGCTGGCATCCACTTCCTGCGAACACAGGGCCACTTTGTCTGGAAAATTCCTGTTTTCTATTATATCGGCGACAGTAAGGACATAACGGCTCTTAAAGTGCCTGTTTTCCGGTATGAAGAACTTCTCGGGACCTTCCTTGTAAGTGCAGTCCTGGAAGGCTACCATCACGGTCTTAAGGAAAGCCGTAAGCATAATGGCTTCTTCTTCGGCCTCTTCATATGCACCCCGCAGATCGTCCGGGTCATTGACGTCTACCCCGAAAACCTGCAGGCCGGAAATAACTATCTCGTTATCCTTCTGGATTATAAACGCGGGATTCACAAGTTTTGTCCTGGTATTGACCTTTTTATAGTTCATCAGGACCAATTGGAACTCGTCGACAAAATTTGAAACCTTTTTGCTCTTTTTCAGGGCTTCCACGTCCACGCCCGACACTTTGAAGTTGAATTCCACCGGTGAATAGAAACCTGGCAGCCCCAGATCTTCGGTGCCATAAAAGAAAGGGGTATCGCATAGCATCAGGAGGTCCCCGTCCTGGGTCGCATCAATAAATACCCTGCCCTTAAAGGTATGCTTCCCGTCCGGGGTTTCGACGCCGATACTTTTTACTGTTTTCCCTTCCGTCCTTACCTCGGTGACCCTGCTGCCATACAGCACAGTCAGGTTTTTTTCCTTTTCCACAAGCTTCTGCACGGCGTTTTCATAATCCAGGCCGCTGAAGCCCACATTGAGATTGCCGAATATCTCCTCGTATATTCCCTTGTTAAGAAGAACCTTCTTACCCTTGATGATTCCCCGCTGGGGATCCATCTTCGATATCAGGCACTGTTTTATATAGCTTCCGAGGGTTTTATCCCCGGTTATGAGCAGGGTTTTCAGGCCCGTTCTTGAGCTTGCGAGTGCAGCCGCCAGGCCTTCAGGTTCTGAGCCGATGATTATGGTGCCATACTCGTTATCGCCGAATTCGAACTCGCCCGAACTGATCCTGTTATTGCTCCTTGTAATTATCGGCCTGACTCCGAAGAACAGGGTGATAAGAATAAGAGCGGCACATATCAGGTTTTTCACCAGGTTATCCCTTTTCATAAAAACCCCTCAAATACATTATCGTAAAAAAACGCCAAATCAAAAAGGGGAATATGAAAGTGACAGGGGGACGGTGCTGTTGTCACGTCTTTGATGTGGCAACAACTCCGTCCCCCTGTCACAAATATTAATTGATTATTGTATCGTGTACGATCCCCGGACAAGGAGATACGAGGCTGACTTTATCAGCAGCCCTCTGCCGTCCGACCTGGATGATATCAAAAGATGCTGAAGCGGAACATTTGCTCCCTGTTTAAGATCAGCTCCGGCGCTTGCATCGACAAGCCCGCCATAGGTACCCTCGATGGCCGTAGCCGAGCCGCTCCTCAGAATAGCTTCACTTCCGGCTGCCAGGATGATCTTTTTGCCGGCGGGGACATTCTCAACGACCCTGTACCCGGCTTCAAGCGCTTCAACTCTTCCTCTCAGGGTTTCTATTTCCTGGAGTGCGTCGATAATGAATTTCGTCAGATCGCCAATGTCCGTTTTTAACTGGTCGATCGTGGCCTGGCTGATGTTCCCCGTTCCTGTTGTCCCAGTCCCGGAACCTATCCTGGACGCAAGCTCCGCGATTTTCTGGTCAACATAGCTTTTTGTCACCAGGGGATCGTCAGCGCTTCCGGGCTGTCCCGCGCCCGCTGCGGAAGATACAGCCAGCAAAGCGAATGACAGAACCATACATGCCAGTAAAACTATCCTGCTTTTTCTTTTGAATATCATACCTGTACCTTTCCTTTCGTACTCTTCGTATCAGCTTTTACTGCACGTATGTAGCGCTCAGTCCAAAGCTGGTACGAAGAGCGTAATCCACTTTTCTCATGACCTGTTCATCAAGGTGCCCCGCTTTTTCGCGCAGTCTTCTCTTGTCGATAGTCCTGACCTGTTCCAGCAGCACTACAGAATTCTTGCTGAGCCCGTATTTTTCTCCCGCTATCTCGATGTGGGTCGGGAGACGGGCTTTGTCCAACTGTGAAGTAATGGCTGACACAATGATAGTCGGGCTGAACTTGTTGCCGACATCGTTCTGGATAACGAGTACAGGTCTTACTCCTCCCTGTTCCGATCCGACTACGGGGCTCAGGTCAGCATAGTAGATATCTCCTCTTCTTACCGTCATTGTCATCACTCCTGTAAAAAGTTCTGACCTACAATGCATGACCCCATCAGCCGGTAAACAAGCCGGACATGCGCCCGACAATTATATTATAAAAAACATGGAATCGGAGCGCAAATTAAAATTAGGTTACGGCCGCATTCCATATTATTGCTCATTTCCTTTATATGTATACGCAATCATATCAGGTAATTCAAAATATTAACTATCCTGCCGTCTTTGATGTATACGCGGGGAACACGTTTTCCGATAATGCATACCACTTCGTAAGGTATAGTGCCCATATATCCGGCAAGCTCCCGGGCCGTGATCTCCCTGTCGCCCTGCCTGCCAAGGAGCACCACTTCGTCGCCGGTTTTTATATCCCCCTCTATATCCGTGACATCTATCATGCACTGGTCCATGCAGATGGAACCGATTACCGGGGCAAACTGCCCGTTCACAAGAACCCTGCTTTTACCTGACAGCAGTCTCGAATACCCGTCGGCATAACCAACAGGAAGGGTCGCGATCAGGCTCTTCCGGGAAGTGGTGAACTTCCTGCCGTAGCTGACCGATGTTCCCGCATCGACCCATTTGATATGCGCGATGCTTGTCTTTAGCGTCATGGCAGGCTTCAGGTCCGCAGTATCTTTGCTGACTTCATCCGAGGGATAAATCCCGTAAAGGATGATGCCCGGCCTTACAAGTTCCATGGCGAACTGTGGATATTGCAGGATCGCAGCGCTGTTGGAAATATGCCGGATTGGTATCAGTATGCCTATCCGGTTCAACTCGGTAATTATGCTCTCAAACAGTTCCATCTGGTGCATCGTATAGCTGCTGTCCTTTTCATCGGCAGTCGCAAAATGGCTGAAAATGCCTTCGATTATTATCCCAGGCAGCTTCTGAATCTCAACGACAGCCTTGACTGCGTTGTAGCCCGGCTGGAACCCGACTCTTGTCATGCCGGTGTCGATCTTGATATGGATCTTTGCTCTGGTTCCCCGGCGAAGGGCTTCATTGGAAAGGGCTTCAGCCATATCGTGGCTGTAAACCGCCTGGGTTATGTTATACTTTATGACCTCGTCAACCCTCTTTGGGTTGGTATGGCTCAAAACGAGTATAGGTACGTCTATCCCAATTTTCCTGAGTTGTATGGCTTCATCGAGCATGGACACGGCAAGGCGCGTGGCCCCGTTTTCGATGATGGTGCTGACAGTCTCAAGAACGCCGTGCCCGTAGGCGTCGGCTTTAACTACCGCCATTATTTCGGTATGTTTTCCGACGATCCTCCTTATCTCCCTGACATTGTGGGCGATATTGTCAAGGTTTATTTCTGCCCACGTACGCGTAACTTTATATTCCATTTTTATACCCCTTTCTTTTGTGTCACGGGGACGGTTCTTTTGGCACACTTGCTTCATCGGGAGGGGTTGTCTCAAAAGCTTGTTCTGAACAGCATGATGAAAATATTATTTTGAAACAGCCCTGTCACTTCGCTGTTCTTCGTTCAGAATAACAACAGGTTATTAAACTGTCCCCTTGTCTCAATTGTCCAGGATATTGCTGATGGCCCTGGATATGTTGTTGGCTATGTCCGTCGCCATCACTCCTGCCGCACCGAGTTCGGCCGCAGTTAGGTCTCCGGCCAGCCCGTGGAGGTAAACGCCCGCCACTGCCGCTTCGTAAGGTGGCAGACCCTGGCCCAGCAGGGAGACGATAACCCCTGCCAGCACGTCGCCGGCGCCCGCTGTAGCCATGCCATGGTTACCCGTGGGATTTATGGCAGTCCTTCCGTCGTTGGAAGCTATCACCGTCCCGGCGCCTTTCAGGACCACCGTCAGGCCGAACTCGTCAGCAAACCTTTTAGCTATGCCGATCCTGTCATCCTGTACGCCAGTGGTCGATAACCCTGTCAATCTCGCCATCTCGGCGGGATGGGGCGTTATAATAGCCTCGCAGCGGAGCTTCTCGAGCAGGGACCTGTTACCGGAAATCAGGTTCAGGGCATCGGCATCAAGAACCATGGGTTTGTCGCATTTTTCCGCTACCTCTTCTAAAAGCTGCATGGCCTCATTGGATCTTGAAAGCCCAGGACCGATCAGGACAGCGTCAGCCTCCGATATCAGCCTTTCGAGAACATATGCCCTTTCCCTGTCAGGTTGACGGGGAAGACCGGAAATGACCGCCTCGGGAAGCATTACGGACAGGGTCTCAAGGCAATCGTCAGGAACTATCATTTTAACAAGGCCCGATCCGGTCCTGTAAGCTGCCAGGGCGCTTAAGTACGCGGCTCCTGTCATTCCCCGGGAACCGGCAATTATCAGCGGTTTGCCGAAAGTGCCTTTATGGCCTTCCATCGGCCGAACCGGGAGCATACCCCTGATATCATGCTTCTCCATCAGCACTGGAGTATCAAGGTCCCCGGCCAGGGCATAGGGTATCCCGATATCCGCTACTGTAAGTTCACCTATATGCCCGGCGCCGGGATACAGGACCATTCCAAGCTTGGGAAGAAAAAAGGTCACAGTGGCATCGGCCCGTATACAGTTTCCCCTGACCTTGCCGGTAAGGCCGTCCACCCCTGAAGCAATATCGATGGACAGGACCAGGGAAGCATTATTGTTTATCACATCCATGACCTCGGACATGATTCCTTCGACATCGCGATTCAGCCCCGTCCCCAGGAGCCCGTCAATCACCAGGTCGCTTTCCCTGCATGATTTTTTCAGCCTTTCAAGGCCCGCAGCGTCGTCTATCACCGGGATATCCATCCCCATGTTCAGAAGGATCCTAACATTGGTATAAGCGTCGCCTTTCAGGTTCCCTGTATCAGTCATGCAGAAAACCGAGACCTCATAGCCCATCGCCAGGAGATGACGCGTTACCGCAAAAGCGTCGCCGCCGTTGTTGCCCGCACCCGCAACCACGGTTACGCGGGGGTTCTTTTTGTCCCCGATCATCTGGGACGCTTTCATGACCGTTTGTATGGCTGCGTTCTCCATCAGCACGATCCCGGGTATCCCGATATCATTTATTGCCGACTCATCTATAGCTTTCATCTGCTGAGGCGTCAACAGTTTCATCTTTCAATCCCTCCAGTTTATACGCTTCCTCGAATTGTTTGACCGGGTCGGCTCCTATCAGGTTGGTGAGATCCACGGCGTATTGCGTCCAGTCCACCTTGATTGTTTCGAGCTCGGTCATCAGTTCATTCTTTCTTTTCTCGATCTCTTTCAGCTCGCTCTTGATCTTTAGGGCCTTTTCGTTCTGACTTTTGAGCGTGGCGAATATGTAATTGACAGAGTTGTTCAGAAGCTCAAGATTGGCTTTTTTCAGCCTGTCATTGATCTTCTCGACGTCCTCCGTTATTTCGTTGATTCGGGCGTTAATCCTTTCTATCTCTTTTTTACACTCCTGCAGCCTGTCCTTCGCCGCATCGTTGTTATTCTCGAAAGCATCCCTGGTTAGGTTCAGTATTTCGTTCATGAGCCTACGTTTCTGTGGCTCAAGGCTTTCCTGTTCTTTTTTCAGCATGGCCTCTTCCTTGATAAGCTCGTTCATTTCCCTTTCAGCCTTTTCGATTTCCGGCGTCATCTTTATGTTGACAAAAAGTTTCATCCACCTTTCGTCTATGGTAAGACGGGTTATATCGTTTTTCCTGAGGATCGAAGGATCTAACTCAATAAAAGACGCTCTTCTTCTGCCCTTTTTCCTGGATGATAAGTTCGGCAACTGTTTTTTCCTGAACAAACCCATGACCCAAAACCTCCCATGGTATGCAGGACATTTTTGCTTACCTGTTGTAAGGCATTTGTGAATATAATATATCATTAGTATAACATAGCAGGGAATAAATGGCCTATGGTTCCGGCGCGTAAGCTGTTATATTGCCAGTCGTAATAAAAGTTGAGATAATAATTACGGGCAAATTACACAAGGAGTATTCGGGTACGATATGGATGCTGTTCATCATAATAAGAACTCCTCTGTCAGCCGCAAAAAAATCTTCCTGATTTGCATATCGGCATTTCTGATCATTCTGGCTGTCGCTGCGATAGCCTGCCTCTCTGCTGTTCTTAACTCGAATACCATATATAAGGGAGTGCAGGTCCTGGGGACCGATGTCCAGGGTCTTACCAGGGAAGAGCTCCTGGCCCTTCTTGAAAACGATCTGTCAGCAGTATTGAGCAATTTCAGGATTGACCTGCATATCCCCGGATACAGCAGGACAGTATATGCCTCCGACCTGGATCTCAGGATCAATATATCCGCCATGGCAGATAATGCCTATTCGATGGGCAGGAAAGGCTCTTACCTTGACCGGCTCATTGAGATACTCAAATTGAGAAATAACCCTGTATCAACTGACATGAAAGTCGATTTCGGGTCCGACAAGTTTGACGAACTCCTTGACGACGTTTGCAGAGATGTTTTCAGGGAAGTCATACCATCAAACATAGTAGTAACAGACGACCAGGCAATCCTATGCACCGGGATCCCGGGGCAGCAGGCAGACAGGGAACAGCTTAGGAAGGAAATAATCAAAAGGATACAAACCCTTGACTTTTCGTCTGTTGAAATCCCCATCCTGAAAATGCCGCCTCCTCCCATCGACATCGAAACTACGCTGGCGACGCTGAACAGGGACCCTGTGGATGCCGAGTTTGTAAAACTGTCAAGAACGGAGTATGAAATAATACCTCACCAGGCAGGACTCAGGCTGGACCGCTCAAAGCTGATGGACGTCGTCTCGTACGTGGAAAGCCGCGACAATGATGATTACGAAGAAATCGTCCTTCCGGTAGAATTCATCGCTCCCGCGATAACGGAAGACAAGCTTAGATCACAGCTTTTCAGGGATACCCTATCCTCCTACACCACATACTTTAAAACAACAGGCGAAAACAACTACAACCGAAGCATCAACATAGGCCTTGCAGCCAAAAGCATTGACGGTACCATACTCATGCCCGGGGAAGTTTTCTCCTTCAACGATGTGGTTGGTCCCCGAACGGCTGCCAAGGGATACAGGACAGCTCATATTTTTGTGGCAGGACGCATCACGGACGGTACCGGCGGCGGTGTCTGCCAGGTATCAACAACGCTGTACAATGCGGTTTTAAGAGCAGACCTTGAGGTTCTTGAAAGGCATAACCATATGTTTACCGTAGGTTATGTGCCGTTAGGTCATGACGCGGCCGTTTCCTACGGGTATGCTGACCTGGTCTTCAAAAATACTACCGGCCATCCCCTGCGCATAAGCGCGGTTGTATCGCCCAATAACAGCCTGAATATAAAAATAATTTCGACGAACGATTATCCGGGCAGGAAAGTGGAACTTGCGACCAGGACCATAAGCACCATTCCCATTGAGGTCCAGTATGTTGATGACAGCACAATGCCCCAGGGTACCGCCATTGTGGAGGAAAACGGCATGGAGGGGTACGTTGTCGATACATATATCAGGGTTTATAACGGAGATATTCTTATAAGGGAAGAAAAACTCCACAGAAGCGTATACCAGATGTATCCTAGAAAGATAAGGCGGGGAACCGCTCCCACCGCTGAGATAACAGAATGACCGGGGTATCGGTATGAGAGAATTTTCAGTGACATTGCCATATGACAGGAAAAGGATCGACTCTTTCCTTTTCGATATGATCCCGAACGTGAACGCTTCGGTGATTTATAAAGCTTTCAGGAAAAGAAGCGTACGGGTCAACGGAAAGCGGGTAAAAGAATCATACCTGCTTTCGCAGGGAGACAAAGTGCAGGTGTTCATTCCCGAAGAATACCTGTCCGACGGCGCTGCAGAGGAGCAAGGGAAGGGTACGCCACAGGTAATTTACGATGATGATTATATCCTGATCGTTTCAAAACCCCAGGGCATGCCGGTCCATCAGGACAGGAACAACGATATCCGGGTGCTGGACAACTGGGTCCGGGATATGGCTGGAGCCGGCGGAAAAACTTATGAACAGGGTTTCCCCGCCCTGTGCCACCGTATCGACAGGAATACAGGCGGACTCGTGCTGTTCGCAAAGGATCCTGTGACCCTTGAAATACTTGAGGATAAGTTCAGGAACCGCGAGATAAGGAAAATATACCGGTGCCTAATATACGGCGTCCCCCTGAAAAAGTCGGACGAGCTTCACGGGTATTTGCGTAAGGACAGCAAAAACAGCAGGGTCTATGTTTACGACCAGCCATTGAAAGGCGCAGAACCGATAATCACCCGTTACAGGGTACTTAAGGCTTTCGACGAATATTCCCTTCTTGAAGTGGAACTGGTCACCGGCAAGACCCACCAGATAAGGGCGCATCTGGCTTTTATAGGCCATCCCATCCTCGGTGACGGAAAATACGGCATCAACTCGGTAAACAGGGCTTTCAGGCTCAGGATGCAGGCTCTATGGGCCTATGAGATTACGTTCATGTTCACATCCCCTGCCGGCCACCTTTCCTATCTTAACGGCAAAACTGTTACACTCCCCGTAATAGACTGGGAAAGAGACCTGTTATGATGAGGTATACGGATCGCTTGAAGAGAGCCTTGTTATAACATATAATCTTAGTTGAAGGATATTGAATATAGGAGGTCTTTTTATGAAGCTACTTTTTGCAATTGTCAGCGATGAGGACAGCAGCATCCTGGCCGACAACCTGAGCCGTGATGGCTTCAGCACCACAAAACTTTGCTCCAGCGGCGGGTTTCTGAAAAGCGGCAATACGACCTTCCTTGTAGCTACCGATGATGACAGAGTCGAGCGCGCTATTGAAATAATCCGGGACACCTGCAAGTCCAGACGCAGAATGATAGCTCCTGAAAAGCTTCCAGGCAGTTTTGGATCCTTCAATATGGCCATGCCGGTAGAAGTAACCGTTGGCGGCGCTACTGTGTTCATTCTGAATATCGAGCAGTTCCTGAAACTTTAGCAGTATACTACAGCGAAAGGCATGAGACTTATCCCGCAGTCACATGCTGTGAGGTCATGACATGCAGTCACAACATGCAAGAATCACAGAAAAAGATCTTGAAAGAAACCGTCTTTTAGTAATCCTGGAAGGCGCTTCAGCCCGAACGATATTCAATCTTACCACCGGGGCATATTTAGTTGGTCTTCTGAAATATATCGGCGCCAATGATACATTATGCGGATATATTATTGCCATACCTGTTATTGCCGCTATCATCCAGGTCCTTTCCCCGATCATCCTGGAAAGTCTTGAATACAGAAAGAAAATCATAATCATAGGCTCCATGATACACAGGGTTTTGCTGTTCATGCTTATTTTCGTGCCTTTTCTTCCTGTGTCGTCGGGGGGTAAGATCCTTATGGCCACGATAATATTGCTTATTTCCTATGTCGCAGTATCCTTTGTCACCCCTGCGATCTCCAACATGTATGTGAGTTTTGTGCCGCAGAATATAAGGGGCAGATACTTCGGTATGAGGGAATCATATAACCTTATTGCGGCCACATTGATCACCCTCGTTCTGGGAAAAGTCCTGGACAGCTTTACTGAAGCGGGAAAAGAAGGTACTGGATACATTATCGTTTATTGTTTCATTTTTTTCATGACTATTCTCAATATTTCTTTCTTCATGTTCATGAAAGAAGTTCCTCTTACTCATATCGAACACAGGATCAGGCTTTCGGAGATTTTCGTCCTGCCGTTGAAGGACAGGAGGTTTATCCGTTATTTCATCATGCTGATTATCTGGAACATCGCTGTCCAGATAGCGAGCGCCTATTTCGGAGTATATCTAAAGTCCGATCTGTCCATGAGTTATACTGTCATCACGTCACTGTCATTCCTGAACTCGGTGGCTTATGTCATATCAGCGCGCAGATGGGGGAAATTTGCCGATAAAAAAGGCTGGTCCCTTACAGCGATGATAACCATCGGAATACTCAGTATCTGCCATTTCACATGGTTCCTTGCTTCAAATGGCAGCCCTGTCGTGCTGCTGATACTTGCTGTCAGCCATCTTACGGGCGGAATAGCCTGGTCAGGCATCAACGTGGCCCTGTTCAATCTCCAGTTCGACTTTACGCCCGATGAAAAAAGAACGGTTTATATAGGCTTCAGCGCTGCCATAAGCGGTCTGATAGGGTATGTCGCCGCGGCTGTCGGGGCTCAGCTTGTTGGTTTGTTCGGGGAAAAACCGGTTATTATATTTGGTATGGCCTTTGATATAAAGCAGGTACTGTTTTTCATATCATCTGCACTGCTGGCTGTATGCGCTGCATATATCGGCGTGTTCATGCATACCGGAAGGAAAAAAAGAGTATTGGAGGTAAGGAAATGATAAAAAGAAAATCGGAAATGACTGTCAGCCTGGTCGAAAACATGCGGGGCGGCGATGGAACCACAAAAATGATGCCCATTTTCACGAAAGAAGAATTGATGGGAAAATGCCGGCTTTTCAATATCATCACGCTTGACCCCGGCTGCTCCATAGGCACTCATACCCATGATAAGGAGGAAGAGATCTATTATGTTTTAAGCGGTACCGGGGTGGTGGACGACAACGGCCGGATGGTCAGGGTAGAGCCTGGCGACGCTATAAAAACGGGAAACGGCGAGTCCCACTCCATTAAGAACGACGGGAATGAGCCCCTTGTCTTCCTCGCGGTGATACTGCTGTTTCAATAATATGGTGCCAAGGGGACGGAGACTTTTAGCAGCGTGCCTGTATGCGATTTAAGCGGAGCACGGATAGCGGAGCGGCCGTGATATCTGTCACTGGTCTTTAGTCCGAACTTATATTATTGATATCATCTACAACATTGATATTGCTGGTGATCATCCCCATCCAGCAGGTATAGATGATATTGCCTTCTTCTTCAGGGGTAAACTCGATCAGGTTATCGCCCGGATGGAGTTTTATCTCCATGTTTAGCTTCGGGATGGTAACAGGATTGTTGCATCCGTTGAGATCGCCCTTTTCCACCTTTATGGTCCATTTTACAGGGATGCCTTTCTGGACAACGATCGGAGTATACCGGTTAGGTTCGAGTTCAGTCGTAACATACTGGACTCCATTCCTGACAGTTGCAATGTTGCCGGTGCCTGTTGATGGCGGTGTTATGCCGATACCCGCCACGTTAAGCCCCCTGTTGAGCATGACTATACCCAGGAATATGACCATGACCGCGCTTACCTTCATCATCCCGCGGGAAAACCTGCCGCTCAGCAACGAGCCTGCCGCGCCGAATATAAACATCAGGGGAACGGTGCCCAGGCTGAAGAGGAACATGGATAAGGCCCCCATTACGAAGCTTCCCGTCCCGAGCGCGTAAATCTGCATGGCCTGCAAAGGCCCGCATGGCATGAGCCCGTTCAGAAGACCAATTATAAACGGTCCTTTTCCGCTTTTGCCGCCTTCGACCACTTTTCCTGAGATCCCGGGCAGCCTTGGGGTGATCTTTCTGAGCCACGGAAATATATTGAGTATATTCAGGCCCATCATGATCATAAAGGTTCCCGAGATAAGGGCTATAACGCCTTTTGCCGTTCCTGTGAAGCCTATGACCGATCCTAACGCTCCCACTATTCCGCCTATAACCGTATAGGATGTGATGCGGCCAAGGTTATACAGGGCGGCAGGTTTTAGCTTTCCAAACCTTGAACCGCCTTCCTCCGCTTTATTGTACATGCAAACGGAAAGACAGATCCCTCCGCACATGGCTGTGCAGTGCAGGGACGTAAGCAGCCCCACTGTAAACAGCAAGCTCAGTCCCACCGACTGGTCGATTTCGGGTATAAAGTCCAGGCCGGCAGTATTATTTACGATTAACCAAAGCGCCAGGACAATCACCCCGATCCCGATGACCTGCCCAATCGAAGCGCCTTTTCCCCCTGCCCGGACAGGATACTTGCCATTCCTGTCGTTATCCTCCAATGCAGGCGACCTCTGGCCAGTCACCCGGTAACCAAGTCGGGTCAGGGTATCAATTATCCTGTTGAAGGGTAATAAGGATTCGTCAAGCACAAACTCCGCCGTTCCGGCAACATAATCGACCCGGACATCTGTGACCCCTTCCAGCTTTTCAAGGGCATTCCTTATTCTGTTCTCGCAACCTGTACAGGTCATGCCCTCTATGTCAAGGATGACCCTTTGCTTTGACTGGCTCATTAAGATACCTCACATGTTTCAGCTGTTTCAGCGGCTTTTCCAGTTTTCCGGGAAAAGACCTTTATTCTTCTCCAAAAACTCTCTTGAAATAATTATGGTGTCGCCATTGTCGAGCTTGTTGTTGCCTGTTATTGGAACAGGGTTGCACCCGCCTCTCTGGACTTCGATCATATCCAGGCTGAATACATTGCCGCAATTCTGGCAGACGATCATGTTCCCTTCCTGCTTGAAATATGCCCATGGCGAACCATTGCAGACCTGGCATGTGTTGAATGAGGTTCTTATGGTACCATCGCTCGCTTTCACAGCCATTACTTCCATATTTGTCTTACCGATCTTGACAGGAAAAAATGAAACGGTTTCAGATATCTCGCTTTTGTTGATAACTACATCTCCCGTTGATCCTGTGCCATCTGAGCTTTTGTTAATTCCGTTTATCATTATGACTGCGGCCAGAATGATCACCGCTGCTGCGCCGATAATGATATAACGGCTGAATGATCCTGATTTACCATCTTTTTTGGACGCTGGTTTCCTGTTTCCCATAGAAAACCTCCTTTACCCGCTTATCTGCATGACAGAGACAGCCTCATAGCCCGCATCTTCTATTGCCGCTTTTATCGCATTGTCATCAACATCCCGGTCAAGTTCGATCTCGGCTGTTTTGCTTTCAAGGCAGACTTTTACCGATTTGACTCCCTGAAGCTCCTCAAGGGCTTCCGTTACATGCCTTACGCAATGACGGCATGACATTCCTTCAATAGTAATCTTCTTAATCATATTGTTTGGCTCCTTTCTTTCATATGTTTACTCCTTATTTGTCATCCTGTTACCTGTCCCCGTTACTCAAAATGAGTAGAAGCACACGTCCCCGTTACTCAAAATGAGTAAAAGTATACGTCCCCGCTACTCATTTGGGGTGAAGCGCCTGAGACGGAGGGCGTTGGAGACTACGGATACGGAGCTGAAGGCCATGGTGCCTGCTGCAATCATGGGATTAAGCAAGGGGCCGCCAAAGAGGTACAGCAAACCGGCGGCTATGGGGATACCCGCGGTGTTGTACGCAAAGGCCCAGAACAGGTTCTGCTTGATGTTCCTTATGGTCCTCTTGCTGAGCCGGATGGCCGTGGGCACATCCATGAGGTCGCTGCGCATAAGTACGATGTCAGCAGACTCCATGGCCACATCGGTGCCTGACCCTATGGCTATCCCTATATCTGCCTGGGCAAGGGCCGGTGCGTCGTTGATGCCGTCTCCAACCATGGCAACCTTTTTCCCCTCACCCTGTAGCTTACTGATCTCGTTGGCCTTGTCCTGGGGCAGGACTTCGGCCAGGACCCTGTCTATTCCTGCCTGCCGGGCAATGGCCGCTGCGGTCCTTTTATTGTCGCCGGTAATCATGACCACTTCTATCCCCATCATGTGAAGCGCTTCTATGGCTTTCCTGCTATTAGCCTTCATAACATCGGCCACAGCGATGATACCTGCAAGCTTGCCGTCGATGGCTATGAACATGGGTGTTTTGCCTTCTTCGGCCAGGCTGTCGGACTCTTCCTGCAGCGTGATTTCAATGCCCCGGTTGTCCATGAGCTTTTTGTTTCCCAGCAGCATACTGCGGCCTTTTATAACCGCCTCTATCCCCTGGCCTGGTATGGCTTCGAAGCTTTCTACGGCCTCCGGTTCCAGCTTCCTTTCCGCGGCGCTGTTAACTATGGCTTCGCCAAGGGGATGCTCCGAACCTTTCTCGGCCGAGGCGGCAAGCTGCAGGAGCTCCGTCTCGCCGACGGTACCCGTCGTTATTATGTCTGTCACCACCGGCTTTCCCTCGGTGACAGTGCCTGTTTTATCAAATACTACAGTGTCGATCTTATGCGCTGTCTCAAGGGCTTCGCCGCTCTTTATCAATACTCCGTGTTCAGCTCCTTTTCCCGTTCCGACCATAATGGCGGTTGGGGTTGCCAGCCCGAGGGCGCAGGGACATGCTATTACCAGTACCGAAATGAATATGGTCATGGAGAATACGAACGACTGCCCGGAAATGAGCCAGGCCAGTCCCGCAATCACTGCAATGGACATAACTATTGGCACGAAATATCCTGCGATAACATCCGCCATTTTCGCAATGGGGGCCTTTGACCCCTGGGCTTCTTCCACGAGTTTAATGATCTGAGCCAGGGTCGTGTCCCGGCCCACCTTCGTGGCCCTGAACCTGATGGTTCCGTTCTTGTTGAGAGTCGCTCCCACAACCTTGTCGCCCGGGTTCTTCTCCACGGGTATGCTCTCGCCCGTGAGCATGGACTCGTCAACAGAGGTCCTGCCCTCGACCACTTCTCCGTCCACAGGGATCTTCTCTCCCGGTTTTACGAGGATGATGTCCCCAACTTCAACTTCTTCCACAGGAATGACTGTTTCTTTCCCGTCCTGGATGACAACGGCTGTTTTCGGGGCAAGTCCCATGAGCTTCTTTATGGCTTCGGATGTCCTGCCCCTGGCGACAGATTCCAGGAGTTTCCCCAGGAGGATCAGGGTTATGATAACCCCGGTCGTTTCGAAATACAGGTCATCGGAATAATGGTGGTTTCCGTTCATTATCTGTATAACCGCGTACACCCCATACAGGAAAGCCGCTGCTGTACCTACGGCAATAAGCGAATCCATGTTTGGTTCACGCCTGATGAGTCTTGAAAAGCCAACTGTATAGAACCTGTATCCTGCCGCCATGGCCGGTATAACCAGCATAAGCTGGATAAGCCCGAAATTCAGCGGACTGTGATGCGGATCTATGATCATGGGCAGGGGAAGGCCGATCATGTGTCCCATGGCAATATAGAACAGGGGCAGCGTGAATACGGCTGATACAATCAGTTTAATCCTCAGGTTCTTAATTTCGCTTTCCCTTCGTGCCTTATCGTAATCGGCCTGGTTCGGGCTTTCCAGTTCAAGGGGCTCATACCCGGCTTTCGTAACAGCCTCCCTGATCCGGGAAAGGCGTACCTTTGAGGGATCATATACTATTTTGGCCTTCCCGGTCGCCAGGTTGACGCTTACATCGCTGACCCCGTCAAGCTTACCTATTGCCTTCTCCACTGCCCTTACACATGCCGCGCATGTCATACCTCCTATGGGCATATATATTTCCCTTATATTTTCTCTTGGTTCCTTAACTCCGTACCCGGCTTTGACCACCGCTTCCCTGATTTTATCCAGGTCAGTTTTGGCGTCGTCAAATTCGACAGTAAGCTTCTCCGCTGCCAGGTTCACAACCGCGGAGTTTACTCCTTCAATCCTGCCTACATGCCTTTCCACCGCCTTAGCGCATGCGGCGCATGTCATTCCGGTTATTTCAAGGATTTCCTTTGTCATATATGTCACCGCCTTTTGCAGCAGATGTTATTTGGCATACTTGCTTATCAGTTCCATTATTTCGTCTACTTTTTCGTTCCCGGCTTTTTCCCCTTCGGCGAAAGCCTGCCTGACACAATGCTTTATATGCTGGTCAATGATCTGCAGGTTGGCTTTCTTAAGCAAGGCCTGGACGGAAAGTATCTGTTTTGAGATATCCACACAGTACCTGCCTTCCTCGAGCATCCTTATTATTCCGTCTATCTGCCCTTTTGATGTCTTAAGAAGATTCAGGACATCGGTCCTGTCCCTGTTTCCCAAGATAATTACCTCCATTGCCATATGCTGCCCCTCCCCACATCGGGTGGGGTATGATTTTATTATATTCACCACGTGATGGATGTCAAGAAAAATACTTTTTAATTCTGGATTATTTTGACACTGCCCCTTGGACAATATATAATTTAATTTAAATAAACATTATATATGGAGCGTGGTTTTATGTTCGCCAACAATGCCATATGGCTGGCTCAGAATGAAAACCCTGTATATCTCCTCCCAAGAATGGCCAACCGTCATGGCCTGATAGCAGGGGCTACCGGCACCGGCAAAACGGTTACTCTGAAGGTATTGGCCGAGTCGTTCAGCGATATGGGCGTGCCCGTATTCCTTGCAGATATCAAGGGTGATCTTGCCAGTCTCGCAGCAAAGGGAGCCGCTTCCCCGAATATCCTCGACAGGCTTGAAAAACTGGGAATAAAAGATTTTGAGTTCAAATCATATCCCGTAAGGTTCTGGGACATTTTTGGCGAAGGAGGGCATCCGGTTCGGGCTACCATATCCGATATGGGTCCCATCCTCCTGTCAAGACTGCTGAACCTGAACGAGACCCAAACAGGCATACTGAACATCGCTTTCCGTATCGCCGACGAGCAGGGTCTTCTGCTCCTGGATCTCAAGGACCTGAGGGAAATTATCCGTTACGTGGGTGACAAGGCCAAAGAACTTACCTTGAGATACGGAAACATTTCGCCCCAGAGTGTCGGCGCTATTATGAGAAGCCTGATCGCCCTCGAGGACCAGGGAGCTGAGAACTTCTTCGGCGAACCTGCCCTGGATATAAGGGACTGGATGCAGACTGCCCCTGACGGACGCGGGTATATCAATATTCTGCACAGCGTCCGCCTGTTCAGTTCGCCTCTGCTCTATTCCACGTTCCTCCTCTGGATGCTTTCGGAACTGTTTGAGACCCTGCCCGAAGCAGGCGACCTGGATAAGCCGAAATTAGTCTTCTTCTTTGACGAAGCTCATCTGCTGTTCGAAGACATCCCGAAGGTACTGCTCCAGAAGATAGAACAGGTCGTTAGGCTCATCCGTTCCAAGGGCGTCGGGGTATACTTTATCACCCAAAACCCGGCTGATATTCCCCAGGATATCTTAAGCCAGCTGGGTAACAAGGTCCAGCATGCCCTTAGAGCATATACCCCGTCAGAGCAAAAGAAGGTCAAGGCAGCCGCGGAATCGTTCAGGCCAAATCCGAAATTCAATACCGAGGAAGCCATAACAGCCCTTGGGACCGGCGAAGCGCTGATCTCATGCCTTGACAGCGAAGGACGCCCGATGATCGTTGAAAGGGCATATATCCTTCCTCCGCAAAGTTCCCTCGGAACTCTTGATGACCTGACAAGAAGAGGAATCATAAACAATTCACCTATGGCTGACAAGTATGAAACCGCGATAGACAGGGAATCAGCCTATGAAGTTCTTCAGAAAAGAGCCGCCAGGGAGCAGGAAATGCTTCGCAGGGAAAAAGAACCGGCCGGACAGAAGAAATCAAGCAGCAAGTCATCAGGAAAGAAGAAGACTTCCCTGGTCGAAAAAGCGGCCAGCTCAGCGGTCACAGCGATAGGACGCGAGCTGGGAAGGTCGATCTTCAGGGGACTTCTGGGATCGTGGAAAAAATAATATCCCTGTACCTCTCCGAAACAGCTAAGGTCATGGCTTGACCTGTTTAATAATATATTAAATCATAATGATCAAGGTTAATCGAAAGGAGTTATAGTTATGGGTCTTATCAAGGCTATAAAAGGTGCGGCAGACGGAGTCCTGGCCGATCAATGGAAAGAGTTTTTCTACTGTGAAGCGCTTCCTAACAACGTTCTGGTCAGGAAAGGCCAGAAACGTATTTCAGGACGTTCTTCCAACACCAGGGGCGAAGACAACATCATTTCAAATGGGTCAGGCATTGCCGTTGCGGACGGCCAGTGCATGATAATCGTTGAACAGGGCAAGATCGTGGAATTCTGTGCCGTTCCCGGTGAGTATACATACGATACCTCGACAGAGCCGAGCATTTTCACAGGCAACCTGGGCGACAGCATCATCGAGACCTTTAAAGCCATCGGCAGACGTTTTACATACGGCGGCGACACCGGAAAGGATCAGAGGGTGTATTACTTCAACACCAAGGAAATCGTGGACAATAAGTTCGGCACGCCGAATCCGGTCCCCTTCCGCGTAGTGGACAAAAACATCAACCTGGATATTGACATCACCGTCCGCTGTTCAGGTATATATTCCTATAAGATCGTAGATCCCATCCTGTTTTATACTAATGTATGCGGAAATGTCAGCTGGGAGTATACCCGGGAGGAAATAGACACCCAACTGAAAGCCGAGTTCATCAATGCGCTTCAGCCGGCCCTTGCAAGGATCTCCGAGCTCCAGGTAAGGCCAAGCAATATACCGGCTTATACCCAGGAGCTTGCCGACGCGATGAACGAAGCCCTTTCAAAGAAATGGAAGGAGTTAAGGGGAATCGCCATCATATCCATTGCCCTTAATAACATATCCCTTTCCAAGGAAGATGAAGAACTGATCAAGCAGGCCCAGCGTACCGCCATCATGCGTGATCCCACCATGGCGGCAGCTACCCTGGTGGGCGCTCAGTCAGACGCAATGAAAGCGGCTGCCTCAAACCCCGGCGGCGCCATGATGGGCTTTATGGGACTTGGCATGGCCCAGCAGGCCGGAGGTGTAAATGCCCAGAACCTGTTTGCCATGGGCCAGCAGCAGGCACAGCAACAGCAGGCTGCACAGGCTCCTGCTTCCGGCGCCGGCACATGGACCTGTTCATGCGGAACCCAGAACTCGGGCAAATTCTGCACGAACTGCGGCAAAACCAGGCCTTCAGCTCCCACACAGTGGACCTGCTCATGCGGAACCGTGAATACGGGCAAATTCTGTCATAACTGCGGCAATCCCGCTCCCGGCAACCTTCGTTACCGTTGTGACAAATGCGGATGGGTTCCTGAGAATCCGTCTCAACCTCCCAAGTTCTGTCCCGAATGCGGCGACCCGTTTAACGAGAACGACAGGTTTTAGGTCGTTTATGAATAAAAGAGGGAGTTGAGATCATGCCGGAGTTGCTTGAATATAAATGTCCTTCGTGTGGCGGCGCCATAAAGTTCGACAGCAGGATCCAGAAGATGAAGTGCCCGTACTGTGATACGGAATTCGAAATGGAAACCCTGAAGGCCTATGACGAGGTGCTGAAAGACGAGCAGCCGGACGACATGATCTGGGAGACCAGAGCAGGCACCGAGTGGGATGAAAGCGAAGCGGCCAATATCAATTCGTATATCTGCAATTCCTGTGGAGGAGAGATCGTGGCTGATGCCAACACAGCCGCTACAAGCTGCCCGTTCTGCAATAATCCCGTGGTAATGGTCGGCAAGCTCTCCGGTCTCCTGAGGCCCGATTATGTCATTCCGTTCAAGCTTGACAAAAAGGCTGCCATAGAAGGCCTGTCGAAGCATTTGCAGGGCAAAAGGCTTCTGCCGAAGATTTTCAAGGACCAGAACCATATCCAGGAGATCAAGGGAATCTATGTGCCATTCTGGCTGTTTAATGCCGATACCAGCGCCAACATCAGGTACAGGGCAACCAAAGTCAGGTCGTGGAGCGACAGCAATTACATTTACACCGAAACCAGGTATTACTCCGTCCAGCGAAGCGGCAGCCTCAGGTTCGAGCGGGTCCCTGTCGACGGTTCCACGAAAATGCCCGATGACCTTATGGAATCCATAGAACCCTTCGATTTCAGCGAAGCCGTCGACTTCCAGACGGCATACCTTGCCGGCTACCTGGCTGACAAGTATGACGTTCCTGCCGACGAAAGCATAGCCCGCGCCAATGAGAGGATCAAGCGCAGTACCGAGCAGATTTTTGCCTCGACTGTGCAGGGATATGCCACGGTGGTTCCCGAGAGAACCAGTATACAGTTGAGGAACGGATCGGCGAAATACGCCCTGTATCCGGTCTGGCTTCTTAACACGATCTGGAACGACAAAAGATACACCTTTGCCATGAACGGACAAACCGGCAAGTTCGTAGGAGACCTGCCGCTGGATAAGGCCGCTTACTGGAAATGGTTTTTCGGGCTTACCGGTATATTTGGCGCAATCACCTATATTATCTCGTTTATATTGAACTTATTGTAAGGGAGGCGGAAGTATGAAGAATATTAGGAAAATAATCATGTTGATATTCCTTATCCTGATCTTCAGCGCCGCTTCGCTTACGATAGCGGCAGCGGACAGCGACAGGGATGTGCCGCTGATGTATGACACAGCAGGTCTCCTGAGCGAAAGCGAAAGAAAGTCATTGGACTCTAAGCTTGAGAAGATCAGCGAAGAGCATGAGTGCGAGGTCGCCATCGTTACCGTATATTCCCTGGGCAGCAAGTCTCCAAGAGATTATGCCGACGACTTCTTCGATTACAATGGTTACGGCTACGGTAAGAATGACGACGGTATACTGCTGCTTGTCAGCATGGAATACTCAGACTGGTGGATCACGACCCATGGCTTTGCAATAAAGGCTTTCAGCGATTCGGATATTGATCGTATGGCAGATGAATTCCTGCCTTATTTAGGCCGCGGAGAATACAGGAAAGCCTTTTCAACCTTTGCAGATCTTTGCGATGAGGAACTTGCGAAGGCAAGGGCCGACTCAGCATTCTTTTCGGTAAAGCGCCTTGTTATCTCTCTTGGAGTAGGCGTGATTTTTGCTTTCATTATTACCGGAATCATGAAGAGCCAACTGAAAAGCGTCCGCTACCAGCCTGCGGCTTCAAACTATGTGAGAAAAGACAGCATCAATATAAATGTGCGCAGGGATCTGTTCCTCTTTTCAAGGATCTCCAGGCGTCCAAAGCCGCAGAGCTCAAGTTCCGGCTCAAGCACTCACAGATCGTCTTCGGGCCGTACCCATGGAGGCAGAGGCGGCAAGTTTTAGCATTATGCGGGATCAGGCTTAATTGCATACGCCTGATCCCGTTTTATCGTTCAGCTTATACAGTTCTCTTATCATATCCTCGATATCCGGTTCCTTAATTTTAAGGTCAAGTACAGGATAAGAATAGCACAGATCCGAAATCAGCCTTGATGCGGAAATCTCCGACTTTCTGAACCTGAGCCATACCTGGTTCCCGTTTTGCCTGACTGTATCTGCCAAAGGATGCCTTATCCCGATCCCGGGTGAAGCAATCTCGAGCACAAGAAAACGATACGGAGCCATTCTCTCCGCGATATCCTGAAGGGGACCGTCTTCAACGATCCTGCCATGATTTATCACAATCAGCCTGCTGCATAACTGTTCCACATCATCCAGATCATGAGTCGTAAGAATAACAGTTGTCCCATACCTCTGATTGATCTCACGGATAAACTTTCTTATGGAATGCTTGCCCTCCACGTCCAGCCCGATAGTCGGTTCGTCGAGAAATAATACGGGAGGAGAATGGAGCATGGCTGCCGCCAGTTCTCCCCTCATCCTCTGCCCCAGCGATAGCTGCCTGACAGGAATGTGGATGAACTCATTGATCCCAAGCACCTCGTCCATCTGCTTCATATTTGCTTTGTACATGGAATCGCTGATCTGATAGATTCTTTTCAGCAGCTCGAAGGACTCCCCCAGCCTGAGATCCCAGTACAGTTGGGTTCTCTGCCCGAAAACAACGCCAAGCTCCCTTACCACCTTTTTTCTGTCCTTAAAGGGAGAAAGTCCGTTTATTTCAACTGAACCGGAAGTAGGATGCAGGATGCCGGTCATCATCTTGACAGTAGTGCTCTTCCCCGCGCCGTTGGGCCCGATGAAACCCACTATCTCGCCTTTTTCGATTTTAAGGCTTACATTGTCCACAGCATTAACCGTGATTTTTTCAGGATGGATCAGGCTTGACAAAGCCCCTTTCAGACCTTTTTCCCTCCTGATAACCGTAAACTTTTTCGATAATTGATCGGCTGAAATCACAATCATAGCCACACCTCATGATCCGCTGCTTTCATAATTCCTCAGCCCCCAGTTGAACACTGCCTGGGCCAATATAAACGTAATAATCCCGATTGCCGGTGTCATGACCGCTGCATCGGCTGGCAGCCTGAACGAGCTGTCTATGCCGAGAAAACAGCATGAAGGAAAGAAGCTAATAAACGCGACCGGGATTATAAGTGTAAGCATCAGCTGCAATAATCGGGGATAAATTGTCATGGGATACAATGTCGTGCGCTCAAGCATATCGTTCATCAGGGCCGTTACTGCCGAGCAGCGCTTTGTCCAGAAGGCTACAGAGCAGAAAATAGTAAAAATGGATGAACGTATAAGGGCAGCGCCAAGAATTATGACAACCAGCCTGACAATATTCGAGAATGTCCAGCTGAATTTGACCAGAACGCAGCTGTATATGAAAACAGACAGGCCTACAAGAACATCCATTATGCCAATAATGTTTACATACGAGACCGAGAACTGGAAAAACACGTTTAAGGGCCTCAAAAGCATCCTGTCGAATTCCCCCCTGTTTACATACCTGTCAAGGAACCAGTTTTGAACCGAAAAAACGACCATGATGCCATGGCTCAGGTCACCGATCCCGTATAAAAAAGCCAGCTGGGGAAAAGTCCATCCGCCTATGGACTTAAGATTCTGAGTCAGAAAATAGAGCAGCAGGATACCTGTTGCGTACATCATGGGAATCATGGCAAAACAGCTTATGATCTCCATTGGGTATTCAAGCTGCTTTTTCATGGAAAGCTTCATGGAATATGAAGCGACAGACAGGTAGTATCTCAGTTTATCCATATACTCAGCCACCCTGGATAAATACATGCTTCCTTGCTTTGTTCCAAAGCATAATCAAGGCCAGTGACAGGAACAGTACCCATATAGCCTGTATGAATAGTGAAAAAGCGATTTCCTGTCGTGTTATCCTGTTGATGTAAATACTTAAAGGTGTTTGATAAACATATTGGAATGGCATAAAAGAAAGGACCTTTTGCATCCATTTTGGAAACATCCTAATGGGGATGATTTTGCCCGAAATTAATAAAATGATCCCGTCCTTTACAGTTTTCAGTTCCCCAAGCTGTACCGTCCAAAAGCACAGAACAGCGATCAGGGCGCTGATAAGCCATAAAATCAGATAGCTCAGCATGCTGCTAATCAGAAACACTAAAAAAGAGAGCCAACTGCCGGGCAAAGGAACCTGGACAAATAAAGCGGATATAATCAGGACAGGAATCAGTTTGCTTACAACAGAGCTCATTGATATTCCTATGTCCTCCGACAAATAGGCAAATATGAGGTTTATCGGTTTAAGGAAATCAAGAGCTATGTTCCCTTGGGCAATCCGCTCCTGCAGGGAATGTTCGATATTGGAGCTGAAAAAAGAAGATAAAAGGACAGAGATTATGGTGTATGTAAGCATTTGGGATTCTGTAACTCCTGAAATGGCATCTGTTCCGCTGTATGCAGTCTTCCATAAAAAAACGCTCGCCATCAGGATTATCAAATTAGTGCCCAGGGATGTTATTACTTCGAAACGATAAGTGAGGAAAGCCATTAGCTTCATCTTTGCCAAATATAAGTACGCGCCCATATGCCTCTGTCCCTTATTCGATGTTCTCCATTTCCCATCCGTCCTGACGGATGCTAAACCTGACTTTTTTACCGCGTATAATAAGAGTGAAGGCGACTTCACTCCATTTTTCCGGAAGGCGGGGATTTATATTTAAAACCCCCTTATCGAGGGACACTCCTGCAAATCCGTTAACTATGGCTTGCCATGCCGCTCCTGATGATGCAATATGCAGCCCTTCGCTGCCAGTATTGTTCATGATATTGTCAAGATCCAGGTATAAACTCTTTTCCAGGTAATCGAAGGCTTTCGGCATATCATTTACATGAGCTCCGAAATGGGCATGGGTGCCAAAGCTCAGGGTGGAATCATGAAGCGTGAGGGGTTCATAGAACTCCCACGCCGCTTTCTTTTCCTCCTCGGTAAAATCATTGGGGAACAGGGTCATCAGGAGTATGATATCGGCCTGTTTCAATACACGATATCTTTGGAGCCTGTCATAGCATATCCTGTGGTAAAGCGGAGTGTTGTCCTTTTTGTGCCTTGATATCTCAAGAGGCTCCAGGAGCATGAAAGTATCGTCCTGTATGTACAGTTTCTTCTCCTTATCATAGTTGAGATGAGTCTTCCTTTCTATGTCATCCCATTTCCTGATCTCGTCTTTACTGAAGTTAATTTTTACGGATAAAGATTCAAGTTTCTCAGGACAGGAATCCTCCAGGTATTTTATGGCTTCCCTGGCCAGCCTGAAATTGTGCAATGCCAGGTATATGGTATAGGTGTTGTTGTTGGTGACTCCACAGTATTCGTCAGGGCCCTTGGTGAACAGGAGGTTGTATCTGTCTTTTGCACTATCATATGTAAAGCGGCTTGCCCAGAACCGGGCGGTCTCTATATACACTTCCGCCGCGCAATTGGCCAGGAAATCCATGTCTCCCGTCACCCTGACATAATAATCGAATGCATAGGCAATATCGCAAGTGATATGTATCTCGCAGGCTCCGATATCCCAGGACTCGCACTGCTCGCTGCCGTCGTATGACGACATCCAGGGATACCTGGCTCCTTCTGTCCCCATTTTCCTTGAGTGTTCCCTGGCTGCATCCAGCATATTGTACCGGTATTTCAGAAGGCTTCTTGCAGCCGGCGGGTCGGTATAAATAAAGTAAGGCAGCATGAAAATCTCGGTATCCCAGAAGCAGCATCCTTTATATCTCTGGTGCGTCAGGCCCCTTGCGCCTATGCTGGCATGTTCGTCCAGCCTCGAATTGTTGCATATAAGCTGGAATATGTTATACCTTATTGCACACTGGGCCCTGGGATCCCCCTTGATCACTATGTCGGATGTTTCCCAGCGGGCTTTCCATTCGTCACGGCTTTCATCAAGAAGCCCTTCGAATCCTTTTCCCCGGCATTCGTCAGCTTTTTTTACGGCAAGATCCTTTATTTCGGAGCGTCCGGCATCCCTGCTGGTATAAACACCGACAAATTTCTCGATACAGTACGTATTGCCCAGGTCCGCATTGAATGTATCCGTTATGGAAATACCTTTATCATCGCTGTAAAATGAGCTTTTCCTGCCTGCGATATTGGGGGAATACCTCAATGCAAAAGCTTCGGCTATACCTATTCCGGTGGATCTTGTCACAAGTTCCACAAGGCAGCCCTTGTCGGTGAAGTTTTGGGAGAGTATTTCCGTATACTTCCTGAACTCGGTATTTTTCTTGAGCTGGTCGTCATTTACGGGCAGGTTGCAGTTGGAAGTGTCTATGGCCGAGACGCAGGAAACCGTCCCGGAAAAATTCAACGGCGTTATTTCCAGCCTGACTGCGGCCGCATGGACATCACTCAGGCTAAAGAAACGTGAGATTTTTACATGCATTGTCCGTCCGTCCTGCTGAATATCATATTCCCTGGTGAAAACCCCGTCGGAAAAGCTAAGACTCTGGGTAAATCCTGTTATGGCATAGCTGTCGGAATCCTGGCCTGAATCACCGAAAAAAACATATAGTTTCAGAAAATCAGGAGTATTCACTATATCGGTTATGTTATCCTTATAAACATCGAATACCCCGGTAATATATATGCCTTTCTGATGGGGTCTCTGGCTCAGATCCTCGCAGGCAAATCCGCGGGAACCCATGTAGCCGTTGCCGTGATAAAACAGGCTTTCAAGATAATCGCTGATTTCGGGACAGTTGGTGCTGATACCAAAGTCTTTGAATTGTATCTGACCCATATTTAACCTCCAATATATCCGTCTGCTGCTGAAATCATTCCAAAACAGTGCGTATTGCATAGGCCAGGAAGCCTGCGCAAGTCGCGAAAGCGGCTCCTGTCACGCATTCGCCCGTATTCTCGTCTATGCTCTCACAGGCAACAAGGTTGTCCATTTTGATACGCTTAAGGATATCAAGGCAATGATCTATCCTGCCATACAACAGGCTGTTGGCAATACTCAGCACCCATGGATGGGGCGCGTGGGGACAGCCGGTTTCGGGGAAATTCGAATCTGCGAAAGAATAGGGATAGTTCCTGTCCCTTATTACATCGACAGTGTTAAGGAACACTTCATCCCCCCTGTCGCAGAAGCCCAGGAAAGCCAGCAGCTGCAGGCTTCCGGGGGGTTCATCGTAAACATCATAGTTTCCTTTCAGGTCCACCGACCAGGCATAGATCTTCCTGCCTTCATGCACCTTGATACAGTGTTTCTCAATGGCCTCACGGACTTTCAGCGCCGCATCCTTAAGAGCGGACAGTTCCGCAGGTTGGAATATATCCCTGAAGAGTTCTGCAATATGATTTAAAACGAGCCAAACCAGGACATTGTCATATGTGATGTATTTATACACATGCATATCGTCGGTTGGCTGCAGGAAAGTTTCATAAAGGTCAATTTCAGGATGCTTTTTTGATCCGAGGATCTCAAGTATCCTGCGTATGCCTTTTATGATATGGTGCTCGGTAAGATATTCCCTGTCGCCGCTGACCTTTACATAATTATAAAGGGCCATGACTGGGGCGCAGAGCTCATCAAGCTCGAACCCGGGTTCCAGCACCGTTCCGTCAATGTATCTCGAGTGAATCCCGATATTTTTTATCTGGCGGGTGAACACGTAATCCAGCATATCCCTTGCATACGCGGGATCAGCCTGCAATATGGCCGGAAAACTCCAGAGAAGGCTGTCCCTGTCCCAATATGCGGCGCTCACATAATACCTGGGGCTTCTTGACGTCACCAGGACCAGTTCCTCGGTGTCCAGCGTTTTTCCCGTTGCAAAGAAGTAGTTGAAGAACAGGTTTATATGATACAACTCATTAATTTTCTCATCCCTGAAATGGCAGCTCCGTTTTTTAAGCCATCTGAGGGTCTCATCGTAAAGCGGGTCAAAACCTTTGCGCAGCATTTCCTTTGCCGAAGTGGCCGAGGCTACTTCTTCAAAGCCGAGACCCCAGTAAAAATCAACGTATCCTTCCTCTCCTGCAGGAAGAGCAATTTTACACGAGATCCGGTAGTTAACTTCCCCATCCCTTATATCATAAGCAGTTTCAGCCGGAAGGGATGTCATGGGTGCGAAGGAAAAGAGGCCAATCCCGTTCCTCAGGTCAAAAATCAGGTTATCATTCCAGCTGCTCCTGTAAACGAACTTCTTTGCATCTATGACCTTGTCTTCATTGACGCAGTGGTATGTTTCGCTCCAGCAGCCGGATATGCCGAGATCAATGTTTTGATCGGTATCCGAGTTGTTCCTGATCTCAATCCGGTAAACGAAACCCCGCTCCCCCACCGGCGTCAGTATAATGCCCTTTATATCGAACATGCCAGCCCTGGCATGATAAACCGGGACCCAGTAGCCTTCCCGGCTCCAGTTTACGATTTCAAAGGGAACGGTCTTTCCGTCCTGTGCAAGGAACGGCTTGATCAGCGGTACGCTCTCATTTCCGCGCACATCGATGAGTCCTTTAAAACCCATATGAAGAAAGGTGAAATCGTGAATGGCCCCGTCGCTCATGCCCAGCTCTGGAATTGAGATCATTTCGTTTCCTGTTGGTATGTATTGATCTCCCATAATTGCACTTCTCCATCAGTATGCTTAATCGTTTAAGTTTCAAATCAAATTTATCATATACCTTTTCCGAAGTCAATAAGCTTCTTTATAACCATTTTATATAAATACTTTTCCGGATTTGCCCGTACATATTGCAAAACTTCGCTTGACAATTCAAAGAATCGAATAGTATAATCGAATTGAACAATTTAATCGTTTAAGTAATTTAACCGATTAACCTGTTTATACAGATCAGGAGATTTCATATGAAAAAGAATGTTACGATCAAGGATGTAGCAAGAGAAGCCAACGTATCGGTTGCGACCATATCATATGTACTTAACGGGAAAGAAAACATTAGTGAGGAAACAAGGAACCGGGTTTATGCAGCCATGGAAAAGCTGAATTACATCCCCAACCTTTCGGCCCGGGGGCTTGTAAAGAATACATCCAAGCTTATCGGGGTGGTCATTCCGCAGACCGAGCCGGGGAGCAAGCTGATGTTCAGCAACACCTTCTACAGCGAGATAATGAGCAGCATCGAGCACCACGCGAGGCTGAGAGGATACCACGTCCTGATCTCAGGCACAGACGCCAATGAGAGCTATTTTACCCTGGCAAAGCAAAGGAACCTCGATGGCATCATCGTGATAGGGGCTTATCCCGACGAATTCTACAAGGAAGTCAAAAAGACACAAATACCTATCGTTCTGGTGGACAGTTATTTCAAGGACCATTATTTCCACAGTATCAGGATAAACGACCAATATGGAGGATACCTGGCGACGAAATACCTTCTCGATATGGGACACCGGGATATTGCTGTCTTTACCGGAAAGATCAAGGAAGGCGGAGTCGTGAAGAAACGCTATGACGGGTACCTGGACGCATTGCGGGAATATGGCATCGATCCTGACCCGAAAAAAGTGTTTGAGGGTTACATGAACTACGAGTCAGGCCTGATAAACGCCCAGAAACTCCTGGACAGCAAAGCAAAGGTTACGGCGGTCTTCTGCATGGCGGACATACTGGCCATCGGCGCTATCAAGGGCTTCATGAAAAACGGCGTGAAAGTCCCGGACGATATTTCCATCATAGGTTTCGACAACCTGGCGATATCGGAATACATAATGCCCGGCCTTACCACTATCCAGCAGAACATATCTGCCAAGGGAGAAGAAGCAGTAAACATGCTGTTCAATTCCATGAGCGGCGCTTTCCAGACAAAGCAGGAAAAGATACTGCCCATTTCCATCGTTGAAAGAGAATCCGTCAGACGGCTTATTTAAGCGGCAGAATAAAAAGAAGGTGAATCTCTTGGTAGGTGAAAACAAGCTGCATAAAGCGATAACGATAATCCTGTTCCTGTTGCCCTGCCTTGCAGGCCTGGTCGTATTCAACCTTGTCCCGATCATCCAGTCAGCCTTTATGAGCTTCACAGACTGGAACATGCTGTCACCTCCTACGTTTATCGGGCCGGATAATTTCAGGGAGATCTTCAGCGATGAATCCTCGGTTAAGGCAGTCATAAACACCTTCAGGTTCACTATCATGTACGTTCCGATCGTGATAGTCGTTTCACTGCTTCTTGCCACCGTCCTGGACATGAAACTCAAACTCGTGCAGGTATACAGGTCCCTGATTTTCATCCCTGTTTTACTGTCCTGGGTGGTCGTGTCGCTGTTGTGGATGTGGTTGTTCAACGCCGACAGCGGTCTGATAAACTACTTGCTGTCAATGCTGGGCATAAAAGGACCGGCCTGGCTGTTCGACAAGAAGTACGCCATGGTCGCCATTGTTATCGCAAGTTTGTGGAAGGATATGGGTTACTTTGCGATCCTGCTCCTTACAGGATTACAGAACATTTCGGACGAGTATTATGAGAGCGCTTCCCTTGACGGAGCAAGTCCCGTGAGGAAGTTCTTCAGCATCACTTTGCCATTGCTGTCGCCTACGCTGTTCTTTGTCATCATCATCCTTACCATTAATTCTCTCCAGGTCTTCGACCAGATGTATGTCATGACGAAGGGCGGCCCCCTCGGAAGCACGACTACAATGGTTATGGAAATATACAATAATGCGTTTAAGCTCAACTATGCCGGCTTAGCGTGTGCCCAGGCATGGTTCCTGGTGATCGTCACCCTGGTCCTGACCCTGATTCAGAACAAGCTCCAGGAAAGGTGGGTCCATTATGAAACGATATAGCCGCCTGCACAAGCCGCATATTGTAATAAACACAGTAATGGTCGCTATCCTGGCCATAGTTATATTCCCGTTTATCTGGATGTTTTTCGGCGCTTTCAAGACAAACATGGAAGTCATGACGATGCCTCCAAAGCTTTTGCCGGACAAATTCAACTTCGACAACTTCGCCCAGATATCTAAACTGGTGCCCCTCGGAAGGGTCCTGTTCAACAGCGTTCTCGTCGCTGTCCTGACGACGGGAGCCCAGGTACTGTTCTGCGCTATGGCCGGCTATGTTTTCGCCAAGATCAGTTTCAGGGGCAGAGAACTGCTGTTTATACTGATACTGCTTACAATGATGATCCCTTTCCAACTGAGCATGATCACCCTGTACAAAATCTTCGTCCGCATGAAACTGAACAACACTTATTTGGGCCTTATACTGCCCGGTACCTACAACGCGCTGGGAATCTTTTTGCTGAGACAGAATATAAGGACCATACCGGACTCCTATCTCGAAGCCGGTTTCATGGACGGAGCGTCACATATGAAGGCCTTTTTCAGTATCGTGCTTCCGCTGTGTAAACCGGTTCTGGCCACTGTGGCCATTCTGGGCTTCATGAGTTCCTGGAACTCGTTCATATGGCCTCTGATCATAGTAAGCGACAGCGATATGCTGACCCTGCCAGTTGGTTTGTCAAGAATCCAGGGCAGGTGGACAACCCAATGGAACCTGATGATGGCGGGTAACCTGATAAGTTTTATCCCGATGCTCCTGGTTTACATATTCGCGCAGAAATATTTCATTAAAAGCGTTGCAGGAAGTGGGATCAAGGGATAGAGCAAAATCTTCTGACAGAAAGGAGGAATCTGTTTTTTCAGCATTCAGCGATGTTATCCGCAGGATATTGAAAGCATTTTGTAAGAATCAAAAAAGGAGGATGAGTCTTATGTTAAAGAAATTAGCATTTGCAGTGCTCTCCGTGCTCCTGGTCATATCCATGATGGCAGGATGCGGGAAGGAGGCCGGTCAGACATCAACGGTCACGCCTTCGGCAGGCCAATCGTCAACGGCTCCGGCAACCACTTCCGAGACACCAAAGTCTTCCGGGCCGGTAACCATAAAGTTCATCCAGAACTCTGCGAACGGCGGACATGAAGAGGATCTGAAGGCAATGATCGACAAGTTCCACGAGAAAAACTCCGACATCAGGGTTGAGTACGAAATCATCCCGTGGGCCGACTACTACACCAAGCTCAACATCGTTCTCAACAGCGGCGAAGGTGTTCCCGACGTTTTTGAAGTAGGATACGAGAACTTCGCCCAATATGCAATGAATGACCAGCTTTACGATCTCAGCGGCGTTATTGCAAATGACAAGGATTATAAAGCCGGTTCCATTAACCAGGTTCTTTTCGATGCATACAGCCTGAACGGAAAGCAGTTGGGCGTACCTATAGCCAACAACGGCTGCATCCTGTACTACAATAAGGATCTTTTCGACGCCAACGGAGTTTCCTATCCTACTCCCGAATGGACATGGAAGGAAGAACTTGAAGCCGCCCAGAAGATCACCGATGAGAGCAAGGGCATCTGGGGAACCGTCTCGCCGATACAGACCTATGAATTTTACAAAACTGCCGCACAAAACGGAGGTTACTTCTGGGACGGCAATAAATGCACCATCAACAGCTCTGCATGCGTCGAAGCCCTTACATGGATGATCGAAAAATCGACCAGGTATAAGGTTCAACCTCCCATCACCAGCGATATCATGACCCAGGCTGACGCCGATACCAATGCGTTCATCGCGGGCAAAGTAGGTATGCTCAGGGGCGGTATCTGGCAGATTGGCCGGTTCGCCGCCGAATGCAATTTCAGATGGGACGTAATGGTGGAGCCGGGCAATGTGCAGAAAGCGCATAACGCATTCGTTGAAGGCCTTGCGGCAAGCAAGACTACCAAGTATCCCGAAGCTGCATGGAGGTTTATGAAGTTCCTGGCAATAGACGAGGATGCAGTAAAAATCAGGATCGACAGTGGCTGGAACATACCGGTGGTAAACGACGAAAGCATCATGGCAGCTTACTATGCAATAACACCGCCTGAATCCAGGAAGTACATCGCAGCAATCAACGACTCCAGCGTCATGCCTCCGCTGGGACCCATACCTGAAAAATGGAATGAACTGACGACCATTGTCAACGAAGAGATAGAAAAGGCGAAATTCGGGGAAATTACGCCTCAGCAGGCCCTGGACAATGCCAAAGAAAGACTTGAGAAACTTGTAAAATAAACAAGTTTCTCAGCCCCATAAATTATGGAATAGGGTGGCTATATGGCAGTATAGCCACCTATCGTTATTATACATTTTATGCCTGTAAAAGTCAAAAAGCATGAAAACCTGCGGGGAGAGAGAAGATGGATATCAGTATCATCAATAACAATACCTACAGGCTGGCACGGATTGACGAACCCGGCCGCGACGGAATTATCGGCAATGATGTGGAAATCAGGCGCGGAAGACATGGCCTGTCCGTTGTCAAAAGCGGTCGTAAACTGATTGACGGGCTGAGAGTAGAGCCTATGGGAGACAACCTTATCAGGATAGTGACAGATGCCGATTACCAGGCAGCCTTTGGCCTGGGTGAAAGATTTGACAGGGTCAATCAGAAGGGTCTTGCAAAAAATATCGCTGTCATTGAGAAATTCACCCGTCAGGGGGAACTGACTTATTGTCCTGTCCCCTTCTTTTTAACTGACAGTGGATTCGGCATGTTCGTGGATTCTTACTGTGTCACAAGGTTCGATTTCGGAGAGGGCAGGATATCGGTTGACATATGCAGGGACAATTTTGGAAAGATGCCTGACATATACCTTTTCACGGGTTCACCCAAAGATATGGTTTCCAGCTTCATTCGTCTCACGGGAAAGCCTGTGCTTCCGCCAAAGTGGGCATTGGGCCCCTGGATGTCGGGTCACAGGTGGAACACTCAGGCCATTGTTGAAGAGCAGATAGATGAGATGGAGAAAAGCGGTCTTCCCTTCAGTGTCCTGGTCATCGAAGCATGGAGCGACGAGTCCACTTTTTACATATGGAATGGAGCAAAGTACGACGTCAGGCCCGGAAATGAAGCTTTTGACTATTCCGATTTCGATTTCAGCGAAAGCCCATTCTGGAACGATCCGAAAGCCCTGATCGACAGGCTCCATGAAAAAGGCATCAGGCTCATACTGTGGCAGATCCCGGCTATGAAGAATACGGAAAACGAGCAGCAAAGGCGGGATCGCCAGTATTTGAAGGAAAAAAGGCTTGTCGCCATGAATAAAGACGGTACGCCCTACGAGATCCCGGACGGCAACTGGTTCAACGGATCCATGATCCCTGACTTTACGAACCCGGAGCTCAGGAAATGGTGGTTCAGCAAAAGAAAGTACCTGCTGGATATGGGTGTGGACGGCTTTAAGACCGACGGCGGAGAGTTTGTCTATAAAGAGGATATAATTTTTTCCGACGGAAGAACCGGAAAAGAGATGAAGAACGGTTATGTGCAAAGTTACCTTGAATCATACGGCGAGTTCATCGGAAAAAGCCGGGTGCTTTTCACCAGGGCGGGATATACTGGCCAGCAGAAATTCCCCTTCACATGGGCAGGCGACCAGATTTCTTCCTGGGAGGAATTCAGGGCTGTCATAGTGGCAGGACTTTCGGCCGGACTCTCAGGCATACCTTTCTGGAGTTTTGACATAGCGGGATTCGCAGGGCCGATGCCCAGCGTTGAACTTTACGAGAGGGCTACACAGCTTGCGGTATTCACTCCCGGCATGCAGTGGCATTCGGAGCCCATATTCGGACAGTTTGCAGAGATAATGCCGTCATCTGGCGGGAGAAACGACAGGAGCCCGTGGAATATGGCCAGGTCCTATGGTGACGATTCCCTTATTGAAAGGCTGAGGTTTCACTATAACCTGCGCATGAACCTCCTGCCCTATATCTACAGTGAGTCGGTCAGGGCCGCAGAAAACTGTGAGCCGCTCATGAAGCACCTGTGCCTTGAATATCCTGAAGACAGCAACACCCTAAACATAGAAGACGAGTTCATGATGGGAGATCTGCTCGTCGCGCCGATAACAAGCGAGAACAGCGCCGGACGCGAAGTTTACCTTCCCCGGGGAGAATGGGTCGATCTCTGGAGCCGTAAGGAATACAATGGCGGCAGAAAAGTATTTGTTGAAACGGGAAAGGAGCGGATTCCCGTATTCCTGCGAAAAAGCGGATGCCTGATGCTCAACCTCGGCAAGGAACTCAGGCTGGGGTCCCCTGTCGGCAATGATATGAACAAGTACTGCAACCTGTGTATCTGGCTTACCGGAAACGAAGGACAATACAGGTTCAGGGACGATCTTGGCAACGACGCCATGATAACATGGTCCGGGGGCAGGATAAAATGCGATATGCGGTCTGGCCATCTGAATCTGCATATTTTAAGCTGAGGAAGAGCTGTCCGACTGCACGATATTCTCTACTCAGGCGGGCATCAAGGTTCTCGCTCCGTAGAAACCTTGTATCCGCAATCCGTAGAGCCATCCCCGAACCCGGATCGCTGCAGGCTACAGCCGCTAAATTTCTCTGATCAGCCTTATAATTTTATCGTTCCTTATAACGTCCACCAGGTCACGGGAATCATTTATTCTTTCCGAGGTTATTATGCCGCCCCGGGCAAGGTCGACAGTATGGTGGAAATCAGACCCGGATGACATAAGAAGGCCGTTTTTCTGCGCATAACCATATGCCATGTCATTTCTGGAATCATGCCGCGGATTTCCGTTATATACTTCAATGCCGTCCAGCAGTTCCGGGGGCGCAAGAACCATCCCGGATCTGAAAGGATGGGCCTGGAATATCATGATGCCTTTATCCTTCGTTAATGCCCTGAACTTTCTCAGGCCAAGCCTGTAGAGTTCCCTGTTCTTCCTGAGGAATTCCTCGTCGATGCCAAAGACAAGATAGTCGTTGATATTCTCCGGGAACCGGATCTCCATGCCGAGAAGCACTTTCAGACCTATTGCTTTTCCGGCTTCACAGGCGGTCCTGTACCCTTCAAGATAACAGTCTATCTTTTCATTCCAGCTGATATCCCCTAAGGCTTCAAAATATAAATCGAAAAAATGGTCTGTGATAACGATACCGTCATAACCGGCATCTTTATATAATCTTACTGCTTCCTCCGCGGGAACTTTTCCGCAGTAACTTACTTCGCTGGTATGCACATGAGTGTCATACTTATATGCTGTCATTTTGGTGCCCTTTCTATAAATCCAATTACGTCAAAACTTCCAAGGGTTAATTATAGCACAAGAATCGTAAAAAGCACAAAGGAACTGTCTCCTGCTCCTGTTTAAGAAAAGGATTCGGTTGGTATATGTAATTTAAAAGGAGTTGATTGAAATGGCAATAGTTTGGAAACCTAATTTATCGGTCGGAATAGAGTCGATAGATGAACAGCACAAAATATGGTTTGAAAAGGCGAATGAGCTTTTTGAGGCAGGGAAACAGCAAAGGGCAAATGAATACATCGTTACCATGTTTGATTTCCTGGACGAATATACGAAAAAGCATTTTCGCGATGAGGAAGCATACATGGAAAAGATCCGCTATCCTGAGATTGAAGCCCAGAAGAAAGCTCATGCCAGTTTTGTCGATGATCTTGCCAGACTGAAGAAGGAATATAACGAATCAGGCGGGAATATCACGGTAATAATCAACGCCAACAAGATGATTATCGATTGGCTTACCAGGCATATTTCAGTTATGGACAAGAAAATCGGTGAATACGTTAACAACCAGAAAAAATAAAGCTGTTTTAATCATCAGTTATGAATAAAAATGGGAGCATTTCTATGCTCCCGTTTTTTAATCGTCCTGTAAAAGTTTTTGCCTGTAATGATGGGCTTCTTCGAGCATCATGTCCTTGACCTTCATAAGGCGGGTCAGGTTTCCGCGCTCGTTCTCGTCAAGCTTCATTACAATATATTTTATGGTTTCCTCAAGGTTCGGTATCATTACATACTCAAGGGCATTGACACGGCGGCGTGTTCTTTCTATTTCGTCTGCCATAAGCTGTGCAGTTTTTTCAAGCTCGGCAAGTCTTAAAAGGTGCGGGGTCACTTCCTTAAGAGCTATCATGGCTTCGTCCAGTTCGCCGGAGGTGGTTGCAAAGCCATAGGGGAATATATCATCTCCCGTTTGCCCCTCGGCGGAGAACTCAAGAACGGGTACCTTAACGCTCATTATATTCCTGGATGACGCTTTCAATGTGACCCTCTGCTTAGGAAAGATCAGGGCTTCCTCGAGGTGAGTGTCGCTCATCAAAGCGCGAGCCATGACAAAACGGGAATAAACATCCATGAGCATTTTTTCTACCAGCTCACGTTCCTTCCTGTTCTCCCTGACAACGGCCAGGAACTTTTTCATAAGTTCGTCGCGCTTGTCCTTCAACAGCTTGTGGCCCCGTCTTGCCGTCCTGAGCTTCCTTTTCAGGTTGGTCAGCACCATACGGGTAGGATTAACATTCAGCCTCGCCATGTTTTACTCCTTCAATCCTTCTTCGGATAATATTTCTCGATGTATTCAGGTTTTATGCGCTTGAGCTCCGACGGCGGGAGGATGGACAGAAGCTCCCATCCTAAGTTCAGTGTTTCCTCGATGCTGCGGTCGGTATCGTATCCCTGGGAAACATAGCGCTTCTCAAATTCATCGGAAAATTTCGCGTAAAGTTTATCTATATCGGTCAATGCCGCTTCACCCAGAATAGCCGCCAGTTCCTTGGCGTCCTTGCCCCTCGCGTACGCGGCGAAAAGCTGGTTCATCGTATTCGCGTGATCCTCGCGGGTCTTGCCTTTACCGATACCCTTATCCTTCAGACGGGAAAGCGACGGCAAAACGTCTATGGGCGGAGTAAGTCCTTTCTTATGGAGCTCGCGGCTCAGGATGATCTGACCCTCGGTAATATAACCGGTCAGGTCAGGAATAGGATGGGTCTTGTCATCCTCGGGCATCGTAAGGATCGGGATCATGGTAATGGAACCTTTCTTTCCCTTTATTCGACCTGCGCGCTCGTACATGGTGGCAAGGTCGGTATACATGTAACCCGGATACCCTCGGCGCCCGGGAACTTCCTTCCTGGCTGCAGACACTTCGCGGAGGGCTTCGGCGTAGTTAGTTATGTCGGTTATTATGACCAGCACGTGCATGTCCTTTTCAAAAGCCAGGAACTCTGCTGCAGTAAGGGCCATACGCGGCGTAGCGATACGCTCGATAGCCGGGTCGTTGGCAAGATTTATGAAAAGGACCGCCCTTTCTATCGCGCCCGTCTTTTTAAAATCACTGATAAAGAAATCCGCTTCCTCGAAGGTTATGCCAACTGCCGCGAATACGACGGCGAACTTGCTGTCGGTACCTATAACCTTTGCCTGCCTGGCTATCTGGGCAGCCAGGTCGGCATGGGGCAGTCCTGATGCCGAGAAGATCGGGAGTTTCTGGCCTCTGACAAGGGTATTGAGCCCGTCGATGGCCGATACGCCCGTCTGGATGAACTCGTTGGGATAGTCCCTGGCAGTCGGGTTAATTGGTTGACCGTTTATGTCCAGCCTCTTTTCAGGGATAATGGCCGGTCCTCCGTCGATGGGCTTCCCGAGCCCGTCGAATACGCGCCCCAGCATATCTTCAGATACCGGCAGTTCAAGGCTGCGCCCGAGGAAACGGACCTTGCTGTTCGAAAGGTTGATGCCGACGGCATTCTCGAACAACTGTACCAAGGCTGTGTTCCCGTCCACCTCAAGGACCTTGCAGCGCCTTATCTCGCCATTGGCAAGCTCTATCTCGCCCAGTTCGTTATATGTTACCCCTTCCACGTTGCGAACCAGCATTAATGGCCCGGCAACTTCGGCAATCGATCGATATTCCTTAAGCATTAAGCTCTTCTCTCCTTCCCTTGCGGACTGTCCTGATCATTGAATGTCATTCCGATTGAGTATCAGCGACATGATGATCTGCGAAACAGTCCCATTTACCTCCGAATTATTTATATAAAGCCTCAATCTGCCTGGTAAGCTCTTCTTCTATTTCATCAAAAGGCTTGCTTCCCTGTTCCTGGGATATCATTTTCATGCGGCTGATCTTTTCCCTGACAGGCAGCTTGAAGAGGTCTTCAATATCCACGCCTTTCTTCACGGCTTCCTGGGATTTTTCATAGAAAGCCATGATGATCCTGATCATCCTGTACTGTTTTTCAAGGGTGGTATAGGTATCGATCTCATTGAAGGCATCCTGCTGCAGGAAGTCTTCGCGGATGGACCTGGCTGCCTCAAGGGTGACCCTGTCGGCAGGGGAAAGAGCGTCTATACCTACCAGCTGGACGATTTCCTGGAGCCCCGCTTCTTCCTGGAGGATACGCATCATATCAGCCCTGAACCTGTTCCAGTCCCTGGAGATATTCTCGCGGTACCAGTCAGAAAGCTTGTCCGTATAAAGGGAATAGCTCTGCAGCCAGTTGATGGCTGGGAAATGCCTCTTGTATGAAAGGTTATAGTCGAGTCCCCAGAATACTTTCACTATCCTCAGGGTAGCCTGTGACACCGGTTCGGATATATCACCGCCTGGAGGCGATACGGCGCCTATGGCGCTGATGGACCCGATCCTGTCGTCAGAGCATAGGGTCCTGACTTTACCGGCCCTTTCATAGAACTGGGCAAGGCGCGATGCCAGGTATGCAGGATAACCTTCTTCGCCGGGCATTTCCTCAAGATGCCCTGACATCTCGCGGAGGGCTTCGGCCCAGCGGGACGTGGAGTCAGCCATCAGGGCCACAGAGTATCCCATATCCCTGAAATACTCCGCTATGGTTATTCCTGTATAAATAGACGCTTCACGGGCAGCAACAGGCATGTCCGAGGTGTTTGCTATAAGTACCGTTCTTTTCATCAGGGGATGGCCTGTTTTCGGGTCCTTAAGCTCAGGGAACTCCATGAGAACGTCTGTCATCTCGTTGCCGCGCTCACCGCAGCCAATATAGACGACCAGGTCTGCTTCGGCCCATTTTGCGAGCTGATGCTGGACAACCGTCTTGCCGCTTCCGAAAGGACCAGGAATTGCAGCCACTCCACCCGCGGCTATCGGGAAGAGGGTATCGATTATCCTTTGTCCTGTAATGAGCGGTGTGTTGGGCGTCAGCTTTTCCTTGTATGGTCTTGCCTTTCGGACAGGCCATTTCTGCATCATGGTCAGATCAACAATATTGCCGTTCCTGTCCCTGACCTTTGCAACAACCTGTTCGATGGTAAACTTCCCTGATTCTATAGATTCAATGGTTCCTTCAATGCCATAGGGAACCATTATCCGGTGCTGGAAAACCTCGTTCTCCTGTACTGTTCCTATGATGTCACCGGCCTGTACATAGTCCCCGGCTTTTTTGACCGGAACGAATTCCCACTCTTTCTCCCTGTTAAGAGCAGGAATCTTGATACCGCGGGTTATATTGTCGCCTGTAAGGCTGCGCATGGTTTCCAGCGGTCTCTGTATGCCGTCGAATATATTTTCTATAAGCCCCGGTCCAAGTTCAACGCTCAGCGGCGCTTTTGTGGACACGACCGGTTCGCCCGGCCCCAGGCCCGAGGTTTCCTCATACACCTGGATGGAGGCCCTGTCCTCATGGATCTCAAGGATCTCTCCTATCAGTTTCATTTCGGATACATGCACGACGTCCAGCATGTTGCAGTCCCGCATGTTCTCCGCGACGACCAAAGGTCCTGAAACTTTGACGATTCTGCCTTGACTCATACCATTCCAATCCTTTCAAACATCCGGTCCGACCCGGATAATATTTTTCGGGTTCTATCCATTATGAGCCAGAATATCGGCTCCTACCGCTTTCTCAATGCTTTCCCTGACAAGTCTCTTCCCTATCCCCAATGACCCGGTGCTGCCGGGGATCAGGATGATCGCAGGCAAATAACTGCTCCTGTACCTGGATATTTCATCCAGTATATCTTTTGCCGCATCCTCAGTAATGTAAATAAGGGCATATCCGTCGTTCACAAGGCTGTTTATCAGGTTGGCCTTCTCTTCCCTGTTTCCGGCGGGAAAGATGTCAAATCCGATAGCCTTGAAACCGAGGATGCTGTCTTTGTCTCCTATAACCGCTATCTTATGCATAACCCAACCTCAGCCTTTCTCTTATGATATCCCTCGGGATCCCGTTCATGACTCCGGTTATAACAAGACGGACGTTCTTGATCTCGGTTTCCTTGAAAAACAGGTACCCGATAACCGGCTCGACCCCAAAGCTAACAAATCTGCCCTGCCTTAGATACTGAACGATATAATCGTCCAGGATTTTCTCCACCTCGGATATACCATCCGGTTTACCGATTGCTTCTGACAGGTCCGTTGCGAGTTTTTCCTCTCCGAGGCTTTTCAGGACTTCAAAGAGTTTATTGAACTCCTTGCTCTTCATTTCTTCATACAGCCTGCCGCTGAAATTGCCGCCTGTTATCCATGCCCTTTGGATAAAATCATCAGGCTTTTTAAGAAGTTTAGATCTTATAAATACGCGCAGGTTGGCGGTATCTGCAAGCATATCCACAAGTCTGATCAAAAAAGGATCTTCACTTGATTTGGCATCCGCCGCCATATCCATGAAGCAATATCTGTCCATGATAAAATCTATTACCTGTGGATCACCGGAAGCACTGAATACTTCGAGGCATTCTTCAATGGCTGTTCTGAAGATTTCCGGAAATTCGGCGAGTTTTCTTCCAGATATCAGTTTCTGCAGCCTGGCCGGCTCAACGGTGCCCAGTCCGGACAATGTTTCCGAAACATTCATCTTCAACGCTTCAGCTTTCAGGATCAGCTTGGCATTGAGATAATCATACCTTTTCCTGAACATGTTTATAACCAGCGGGTCCGGAACCATCTCTCCGATCATGTCATAGGTTTTTGCAAGTTCGGAGTCGAGGATTTCCTCAAAACTCTCGGCACCGCTTTTCCTGATGTCTGCCTGCTCATTGCCGTATCCTGCTTCAGCCATCATTTTGACAGCGTCAGAATAGTCCTTTATTTCAAAAAGGCGTTCCAGCCTGCCACGGCTCAAAAGTTTAGTTTCCCTGGCACGTATTCGTGCGGTGGCATATGCGTAATCCTCTTGCTTGACTCTGGCCATATAGACTCCTTTACTACCGCTTCATGCCCCATAAGGGCCTGAATTTACTCTCCTCCGAATAATATGGCGGCAACCCCGGCTTCGAGGTTTGGCCTTTCCATATTCAGAATAACCTCGAGAGTGCTGTTTATCTCCATCTCGCCATAACGGATGATAAATCCGCCCCGGGAATCCAGGTCATCAGATGACAGTTTGAGTTTAGCGTTTCTGCCAAGGGATATGAACCTGGCGTTGATCCTGTCAATAAATTGCTGCCCCAGGCGCTGTTTGTCTTTTTTATTTACAACAAGCTCTCCTTCTCCATCCCTTGCAGCCCTGAGAAGGATGTCTTCAATAAAGCCGCTGTACTTGTCATCCGGCAGCTCAGCTATCCTATCAAGGGCAGCGGCAAATGCCTCGTCGATGGTATCCTGGCGTGTTTTCAGGAGACTCTTCCTGATTTCCATCTCTGCGGCTGCGCGGGCACGCTGCTTATACAGGGCAGCATCTTCCTTTGCCTTTTCAGTCATTATAGCCATACGCTGGAAAGCTTGTTTTTCTGCGTCCTTTATTATGCCCTGGGCTTCGAGTCTTGCATCCTCGAGTATCTTCTCCGCTCTTTCCCGGGCATCGGCTATGATCTTTTCCTTTATTTTTTCGGCTCCGTTCATCTTATAAGCCCCTCTTTAATTTCTTGCGAACAATAATTTGCATGGCTCAGACTTTACCCAGCATGAGAATTGACACGACAAGGCTGAAAATAGCGAACAGCTCAACCATGGTCGCATAGATTATGGCATTGAAAAGGCCATTGGGTCTCTTTGCAACCATATGGATACCAGCTGTAACCACTTTTCCCTGGTAAACCGCGGAGTACCATCCGACTATACCCATAGGAAGGCCGATTGTAAGCAGGGACAATCCCTGAGCCAACGTCATGTCAGCACTGATCTTGCCAAGGATCATATTGGCAATAACAAATCCATAAATCGCCTGTGTTGCAGGAAGCGCCTGCAGAATCATGGTAGCGGTAAATCTTTTAGGCTCCTCAGCCACTACTCCGGCAGCAGCCTGACCGGCAATTCCGCAGCCTTTTGAAGAGCCAAGGGCTGCGACCAGAAATGCAATTGCCGCTCCCAAAACAGCATAGACCTGAGGGTTCAAAAAGATGTCTGCGAATTTCATGTAAGTGATCCTCCTATAATTTTTATTTTACACCGGTTTTTATACCGGGCTTAAGCAATTCGGACAATTCGGTTTTCACGACGATATATTCTGTATTGGCCTTAAGGGGATTGAATGGCTCCCCTCCGCCTTCAAGGAATTTTCCGAAGAACTCCAGGAACTGGAGCCTGCAGGAATGAACAAACGCTCCGAGTACATTCAGCACGAAATTGAGGATGTGACCAAACAGCAATACCAGTGTGACCAATATCAGCCTGACAATGGCATTGCCTCCCAGCTGCATACTCAGGGTGTTTACGATATCACCGATAATTGCGGAGGCAAGTCCAAGCGCCAGGATCCTCGTATAGGAAAGACAGTCGCTGAAGAAAGATATCACACCATACAGGCTCGGCAATCCCCCGAATATTTTCCCAAAAATGTTCCCCGACTTCCTGCCCCTGGTGAGCAGAATCAACACCGCCCCTATAATGAATAACTGGTTTCCTGTCTTAACGATCGGGCTTGAATCAGGAACCGATATGCCAGGCGCATAAGGCAGAAGGGACATAATAAAGCCAGTTAACATAATATAATCAAAGCCCACGTCAAAAACAGCATCCAGGATACCGTCACGGCGGATTATGTTTAATGCCTTCATAAATAATCCCACATACATATGGATGATACCGATAAGTATCGAGTAGCTCATCATCAACTCGGGCTTTTCTGTAGGGACTATCCAGAGCGCATATTTTGTAAGGGAAGAAATGCCAAACCAGCTTCCGAACAGGAATCCTGCAAATATTGTCGCCAGCCCGCAGAAGAACAGGAGTTTGATAAAATTCCTGGTTGATTCTTCCATCCTGAATTTCAGAAGAATAATCCCTGTAACAAGGGAAATAATCAGTCCGTAACCGCCGTCCCCAAGCATTAAACCAAAGAAGAATATATAAAACGGGAATGTGACAAAACTCGGATCCAGTTCAAGGCTTGAAGGCGCGCCGTACATGCTGACCACAGGAGAAATCGAATCCACAACCGGTCCGTTTCTCAAAAGCACAGGGAATTCCTCGTTTGGTGCAGGTTCTTCAATCTCTGCTGCACAGCAGAAGTTTTCGTCGAGGTAATTCAGTATCCTGTCCGAATATTCCGCCGGGAGCCAGCCCTTCAGAAGAAAAGCGAATTCGGTGGAAACAAGGCGTGACTTCACTTCAGCCCTGACCCTGTCCATGTTGTAGCTGTCGGCAGCCGCTTCCAGCGCTTCCCTGTTGACAGCAAGCTCCGTGATCGATGAAAGGTATGCTTCACGCTCTTTTGCTATGCTCTCACGCTGGAAGGCAAGGCGAGACATCGCTTCCCTTGCCGTTCCTACGGCATCACGAACAGTAATCCTGTTCCAGCTCCAGTTCCTGAGGCTGTTTATAATTTCCTCTTCATCGGACTTCAATCCAATGACCGCGATATAATGCCTTTCAGCGTCACTTTTTGCGATCATTATCTCTGACTCCGGAAATTCGCTGCGTATGGCTTCCCTGACGTATTCAACATCGGCAGCGCCTGCAATGCTGCCGGTATAACAGAAAGTATAGCGGGTAGAAGTAATATCAAGGGGTATGTCCAAGTCAAGCCACGGTTCCAGTGAAACTGCAAGCCCTGCCAGGCGGTTCTCTTCGCCTTTAAGCCTGTTCAGTTCGTCTTCGCATGCGTTTATCCGTTTGGCGATTTCAAGGAGAGCTTCCCTGTTTTTTACGATTTCATTGTAATCGTTCTCCGAAACGATCCTTCTGGCGGAAAACAATGGCTTTTTGACAGGCACATGGCTGTCAATGATCTCAAGGGATCTCGACAGGACTGACATGCGTGAATCGATCTGGTTCAATTCATCCTGTACACTTAAATTCCAGGCTTTCCCGCCAAGATCTTCGCCGGGCTCCTCCTGTGATATTTCAACCACACCCAGATCCATAAGCGCTTTCAGCAGTCGTGACCGTTCCTCTTTAAGACCCAGCAAAGTGATCTTGTTCATTTTTACTACTGCCACGACTTATCCACAACCTTTCCCATAATGAAACGGACTGCTTCTTCCAGTTTCATTCCGGATTCCATCCTTATCCTTTCGCTGGCTTCCTTCTGGACGCTTATGTTATTTTCACGCTCCCTGAGAGCCTCGGCTTTTGCTTCATCAAGTATCGCTTTCGTGATCTCTTCGCCCTGGCTGAAGGCTTCTTCAATTATAGTCTCAGCTTTTTTCCTGGCTTCCGCGACAATAGCAAGCGCCTGCTGCCTTGCCTCGTTTTCTATTCTCAGGGCTTCTTCTTCGCTTTGGATGATGTCCTGCAGAATATTAACCATCGGTCCCCTCCCATTGCTAAATCTTCGTCACACAATTTCTACCACTGTTTTTCGATTTATATAGCGCTTCGTCCGCTTTTCTTATAACATCGAAGCAGGATTTCATAAGGTCTGTTTTCTGGGCTACCCCGATACTGATTGTTATATTTATTTTACCCTTTCCGGCAGAAGAAGTGATACTGTTCTTGTCCGGCTTTTCGGCGGGCCTGTTGTCTGCCCTTATGATGAACGGCCTTCTTTCGACAGCCCTTCGTATACGCTCCAATAGCGGCATGATCTCGTTATAATTTGTCCTGCTGAACAGGATGACAAACTCCTCCCCGCCATAACGGAACACTTTCCCGTGCCCCGAATTCTTCTGGAGGACTGAGGCTACCATTTTCAGGACTTCGTCTCCTATATCATGCCCGTAAGTGTCATTTATTTTCTTGAAATGATCCAGGTCCACCATGGCTATGGCGTATCTCTTGTTCCCCAGTTTAAGCAGTTCCTGTTCGAGGGCCCGGCGGGAGTATACGCCAGTAAGGGGATCATAGAATGCCAATGAATAGGATACATCAAAAAGAGCTATAACTACAATGACAAAAATTGCCGATGTGAAAATGGACGACAGGATCAGCCTGTTCGCGAAATAAAGCGAGATGACAGACGCTATAAGGACAGCCACATAGATGATGTTCATGTTCACGCTTTTTAAAATATAGCAGGATAAAAGCAGCCCGACAGATATTATGTAAATGACCACCGCCGGCACTTTTATCCCTTTGAAGGTTTCAGCCATATCGGAAGTCACAGGGACGCCCGATTTTATCATTATAAAAATAAAGATCCATACAAGCTGTACAAGTATGATCAGCGCTTTTTTCCTGCCGTAGGAACTGAACACCCCTCTTTCTTTTGAAAAACTCAGCCAAAGGGTATTCAGGGGCAGCAAAATACTGACCATCGTGGTTGCCTCGTTCAGCATCGGGATCTTTTTCTGTGAAACGACAATAAAAATATGCGATACCAGGATAAATAAAACGAGGTAAAAAGAATTGCTGTTCTGATACCAGACGCTCATGAAGAGGGCCAGAACCGCAATGATATAGGGAACCACCAGTATCAATGACTGGACAGCTTCGCTGTAAAGCTCAGCTTTGGAAGCAAGAGCCCAAGCAGCAAAAAGTACTATTAAAGGTGCGAGAATCGTCATCAATCTTCGCATTTATCCTAAGTACCTTCCCTAAAACATAAAACGCATATATACACGTCTTCTATTTTATTTTAACATTGTTACAGATTTATGCAATACTACAAAAAAGGAAGGACTTTCGCCCTTCCTTTTCAGCATTTGCGCTCTTCCGCGCCGCCAAGGTCGAATCTCTGCGGAGGGAAGAACTGGTCCAGCGGGAACTCGATTGAGTCAAAGATATCGCAGGGATTCTCGTCAGTGGAAGCGATGCATTCCTTGTTGGGATAGCAGAAATTAAAAGCAGGTATCAGAAGCTGAACAAGGCGCACCAGCTTAATGATCGAGAATATGCCGAGGGTTACCACGACTCTCCTCTGCGGCCCAATCATAGCGTTTATTTCGCTTCTGTCATCATCGCAGTGATGGTGTTTTTCATGCACTCTCTTGATGCGGGTATTCAGTACCAGGGGCTCGGCGACCTCAACCTTGATTATCGGAAGATTGTCCTGTTCGATCAACCCTCCGCAGCCATCGTTGCATCCTTCGCAGGTTAAAGGAACAGACTGGTTCGCGTCCACGCTCCTGAAGATCTTGACCTTCCCCTCGGAACCGAAGAGGATCACTGTCTTCGAGAACCAGACATAACCTACCTTCGGGGAAGAATTAACGATGTTCCCGGTTACGTCCTTGTAGCAGAACTCGCAAACTACACGGATCTTATACCGTACATTGACAGTAAAGAATCCTCTCTTAAAGGGAACATCTTCAAGATCGGCCAATACCGCCACTACTTCAGCGTCTTTTGTTTTTACCTTTATTGCGTTATTGATAAGGTCCTGTACATTATCTACAAAGTCTACGACCGCATCTTCAACGCAATCTTTTTCACGGCAATTGTCATATACTTTTTCTACATGAACACACACGGCTTCCCGTAGTTTGCATATGTCTTCGCCGCATATAAGCCCCGGAACCACTTGATCTTTGCAGCCCATTTTTTCGGTCCTCCATTTCAAAATAATTGCCTTCACACTGTCATAATATGCCTTTTGGCTTAATTGGTTACTGGGAGTAATATTAGCGCCGGGATATAAATATGAATTATTAGTGACAAGCTTACTATCTCTGCGCAAGGGGGTTGTGGCAAGTGCCCTCGTATGAGAATATACGGCACCTGCTGAGAAACAGCATGGGTGTGACAACTTGTATATGGTACAAAAACGGTCTTTTCATGAGTATGCTGGAAAAAGACAATAAGTGGGGACCCCCTTTTTTGCTGTCAGAAAATGCTACATGCGATTTTTCCGCCCTGCTTGACTCATCCGACACTATCAGCGCCTGTTTCGTCGATTACAGCGGAAGGCTTTTATATATGAACGCCTGTGAAGAAAAAAAAGAACCTACGGTGCTTCTTGAGAGCAGGATCATAGGAAGTTCCCCCTATAATGTCAGGCTTGTCGAGGCCGACGGCATGAATCATGTTTTCTATGTCGTTTCCCATAACAGGAAGCAGCTTCTCACTTACCAGCCCATAAACCAGATGAATGCAATGCCCGAGGTCGAAGGCATAATAATACGCGAAGGGAAGAATTACGCGGTCTGCACAGACGAAACCACCATTCACCTTTTTTTCGTAACAGATGTTCAGGGGATAAGCCTTCTGGTGCACAGGAAAATATCGGGCGGGAAAGCGTCAAGGCCGGTGACTGTTCCATTTCCGTACAGTCCCTCTCTCCGCCTTCAGGCTGTAGCCGCCGACGACGGCCCCGTATATGTCCTGGCTTCGCCTGACGACGGTAACGATGTAAGCGTGGTATTCAAGTTCGATCCCGTCCTGAACAAGTTCTCAAAAGGCCTTGAAGTCTTCAGCGCGTCATCCGGCCAGGGAAGCGACTGCCTGATACTTGTGAACAACGTCCCCTTCGTGGTCCGTTCACTGAAGGCATCGTTTATCCTGTCAAGAATCAGCAGGGATATGAAAAGCGTGATCGAAGAATCAAGGATTGACCTGTCTGGAAGGGATATCCCTCTCAAGTGCAAATTTCAGTCCACGTACAAGAAAGACCGCAATTTCAAGTGCGACATGACCTTTATGCTTTTTGGCAGCGGTCTCAGGTTTCCTTTCGACCTTAAAATGCTGACCGCCCGGAAAAACGAGACCCTCCCGGAAGACAACGAAGCCCTGAATGAGCGGATCCGTGAACTGGAAGGACGTATCGAGTTCCTGGAGAACACGATCAGGGAACTCCTGCGGCCATAATCAGACAAGCGGACGGTTCTTCTGTCTGTTTTTCCCATCTTGATGACGTTATGTCCGTATGTTAGCATATGAATATAATCACAGTTAAGGAGAGACCATTAATGACTTTCTTTTACTATGCATCGGCGTTCATCCTCCTTGTTGCTGCATCAGTATACTCATTTATTATCTTCAGCCGCAGCATAAACAGGAAATGGTTCGATACACCTCCTCAGGAAGGGAAATTCGCTGATTCAAAAGGAAAGAAAATCTTTTACCGTATAAAAGGCAAAGGCGGGGCTGTCGTAATCATAATTAACGCCATCGGAAGTTCCCAGGCCGAATGGTGGCCCATCCAGGATGAAATAGGGAAGAAATGCAGGATAATCACCTTCGACCGCCCAGGTTACGGCTAGAGCAAGTCGGAGGATAATTCGATAACCCCGGATTCGATAAAAGATGAAATCGATCTCATATTGAAATTCGAAAAGATCAGGAAATCCGTCTTTATTGTCACAAACTGGACCGGTGCCATATATGCCGTCCATTACGCAAAAAGCAACCCTGAAAAAGTATCGGGCATACTCCTGATAAACCCGGTACCCTTACGCTATGCCGAATGGAAAGAGGCTGTTAAAAACATCGACGAATGCCCCGGTCCTGCAGAATCCGCAATAAAGAAAAAGAAAATGGCCGCAGCAGGCTTATACAGGCTCTCGTCCCCGATCAAAGGCTATAATCCTGACAAACAATACAAGAGATATATCGTGGAACACTATTCAAGGACAGCCAATTATGACACCATGCTCGAAGAGATAGCCCAGGTGGAGGCTGCCCTTGGAGAGGCCAGCGCAGGTGAAAGTTTCCCTGCAATCCCTGTAAGGATCCTGTATCCGTCAGGTGAAACAGTGATAAGACAGTGGGTTAAAAGCGGGATCAGCGAATACTCCGCACGCCAGCTTCACAGGGTTTACGAAGAAATGTCGAAAGATATCATGGATATATCTCCGCTTGTAAGCTCGGAAGAAGTACCTGGTTCCGGCGAATTCATTCACATCAGCAAACCGGAAGCCATAGTCAGGGAATTAAACCAGCTTATAACTCCCAAAAAAGAATCCAAAAAAAGAATCAGCAACAGAGGAAAAGAGGCGAAAGGCCAATAACAAAGGAGACTTGACAGTCTCCTTTGCCCCAAGATGCCGTTAACCTTTTTTGACACCTGGCCCCTCACCAGGTGGGTGTCCTGTTGCGCATTTCACATTTCCACCGCCGAGGCAAGCGGCTTACACCGCTTGTCGGAATTAGCTTGAGGCCTATGCTACGTGCGCAAACTCCGAACTCCCGTGTCAATCGCAGCAGGTTCAAAAACAAGGTATGGCGCACATCCCAGGATGTTTTACCTGTTTCAATTATACCATATCGCCATATGCGACTCAATATGAACAAATTAGCACTATGCCCAAAAACATCAATCCTGAGCCCGTTTTCGGACATGCTGTCACAGCTGTTTTTCAGGCAGGTTTTTCCAGTACCTGACAGGTATGAAGCTTCTCTGGAGCCTGGGATTGATCCTGCTTTCTATTGCCATGGTTTTGAAGTACTTCTTCCAAAGTATCTCGAATTCGGTGTCGTCCCTGTAATCCCTTGGGATGATAATTTCGTCGGTTGTATAAACCACCTCGTTTGTATCGAACAGCGCCGAAATATTCCTCCTTGCGTCATGGATTATCCAGGGCTGATCAGAAAGCCTGTCGGCAAAATGGCCGGCCAGGAGCATCACGATGTTGTTGTCCGGTTCTATTCGCGCATAGTATATGCCGTTTTTCAGCCGGTTAAACCTGAGAATTCCTGTAAACAGGTGGACTTCTTTGGATACTTTCATGGACAGGTCGGCTATCATTCTGACATCAGGATCCTGGATGAATGAAAGGACTTTCCTGCCAAGTTTGAGTCCGGTCTTTACGAACCTGTAGATCGCGATGCCTACATCACGGTGCTCGCTCAGCCAGGCTTCGTATAGTGTCTCCAGTACTTCCCGGGACATTTTTTCTGCGATTGCCCTGTAAACTCTGTCCGATTTTTCGCTGTCGGTCTCGATGGTCCGGACATCGGCTCCGAGCATCGCCTGGTAATACTCCCCGGTGACGATGCTTTGAGGTTCCTCCTTATTACTGTATGCTTCGAAGATGGCCGTCAGGATTCCTTCAAAAGTGCCATCTGTAACATAGATCATGTCTTGCGCCTCCGTTTGAAGCAGGGGGACGGTTCCTCCGCTTCATTTTTACATTATGTACCAATTGATGACCCCAAGGTTACCGCTCCGGAGAAACCTTGAATCCGCCTGATTCTCAGCTGACGTTAAATCATCCTGAGCGAAGAGAAGGATCACCGGTAGTATTCTCAAACATGGAAATCTGGCCAGGGATAGTTTTTGAAGGCTTTTCCTCGGAGAGGACCCGGTAAAGGTCTTCGTTGTCGATATCAATGCCCCCATAGTATTTGCCTTTACAGGTAATAAAATATCGCGCCCGCTTGAGAACGACCCTCATCCTTTTCAGATCTTCAAAAGACAGCGGGGCTATCCGTCTTGCCCTCACGATTTTCTCAGCCATTTTATAGCCTATTCCCGGCACTCTCATCAGCATTTCGAGCGGGGCTTTATTGATCTCGACGGGGAACTTGTCGATATTGCGGATTGCCCAGTCGCATTTCGGGTCCACCCTGACATCGAAGTCGGTGTGGCTCTCGTTCAGGAGTTCGTTAGCCCTGAAACCGTAGAACCTAAGGAGCCAGTCGGCCTGGTAAAGCCTGTGTTCACGCAGGAGAGGCGGGCCGGTGGTTATTGCGGGAAGATTTTCATCGGCATTCACAGGCACATATGCCGAGTAGTACACCCTCTTGAGCCTATACCTGTCATACAGGCTCTGGGTCAGGTTCATTATGGTGAGATCGCTGTCCCTGGTGGCTCCTACTATCAGCTGTGTAGTCTGGCCTGCCGGAACAAACATCTCTCTCTTTCTGTATACAGTCAGCGCGTTGGATTCCTGTATCTGCTCTTTCACATATGCCATGGGAGTGATTATTGATTCGTAATCCTTCTGGGGCGCCAGAAGCTTAAGACCCTGTACTGATGGAAGCTCAATATTTACGCTCATTCTGTCGGCCAGCAGACCTGCCTGGCAGACCAGGCGCAGGTCCGCGCCCGGAATGGACTTGATGTGAATATATCCGTTAAATCCATACTCGTGCCTGAGCTTCTTCAGGACCCTGATCATGAGTTCCATGGTATAATCGGGGCTCTTCAGGACGGCAGAACTCAGGAAGAGACCTTCTATATAGTTCCGCCTGTAGAATTCGATAGTAAGGGAACAGAGCTCCTCGGGAGAAAAGGTAGCCCTTCTTATGTCATTGGTCACACGGTTTACGCAATACTTGCAGTCATAGATGCAGCAGTTGCTTAAGAGCACCTTAAGCAGCGATATGCAGCGCCCGTCATCAGTCCATGTATGACAGATGCCCGCTGCGACTGTGTTGCCTATCTGGCCTTTTCTGCCCGCGCGGCTGCTGCCGCTCGATGAACAGGAAACATCGTACTTCGCCGAATCAGCAAGGACCTGGAGCTTTTCAAGAAGCCGCATAATTCCTCCCGAAACATATGTTCTTTTATCTTATTTTAGCATAAGCCGATAAAAAAGAATATATGTTCGGCAAAAATAACCGGAAAGATTATGCATGGCGTTTTTACAGGGTTCTGAAGCCTTTGCCGATTATTTCGGACGAGCTCGTGATGGTGATGAACGCGTCCTTGTCCACCTTGCGGATGAAGTTCCTCAGTTCGATGGCCTGTCTCCTGTCCATGACAGAAGTAATGATATGCTTTTCCTCGTTGGTGAATGCTCCTACAGCGGTATGGATGGTCGCACCGCGTTGTATGTTCTTGATGATATATTCCTTAATAGGTTCAGGATTGCTGCTGACAATTACAAGCTGTTTCTTCATGTTGAAGCCCTCTATGACCGAATCAATCAGAAAGGCCTTAAGAACCAGCCCAAGGGCTGAATACATTCCTATCTCAATACCGTAAACGAACCCCGCTATTATTGTTATCGCGAAATCCGAGCCCAGAAGGGCTTTGCCTATATCGATATCAGTGTACTTGTTCAGGATCTTTGCGATTATGTCGGTTCCTCCGGTCGAAGCGTTCAAATTGAACACTATCGCGGAGCCTACCGCGGGGAATCCTATGGAAAAAAACAGCTCCAGAAGTTTATCGGATGTAAGCGGTTCAGTTAGGGGAAAAAGCGCCCCGAGGGCCCAGACCATGACCGACAGCGCGATGCTGGAGTATACGGTTTTGCTGGCAAAATCCTTGCCTACCAGGATAAGCCCAAGGAGAACGAACAGGATGTTGATTATAAGCATCAGCGGTCCTACACTAAGGTTTGGTATAAAATTGTAGAAGATGATTGCAAGGGCGCTGACACCGCCGGTTGCAAAGCGGTTAGGAACTTTGAAGAAATGGATCCCAACTGCCACCAGGAACAATCCCAAGTTGATTAGCAGGAAATCTCTTACCCGTTTCACATGCTCCACCTGTTTCCATGAAGATTCAGCTTCCAAAAGTTTTCTCGTACATTTCAGAAAGGGAAGCAAATACAGGCGCTCCTGTAGCCAAAAGCCTTTCTTCCGAGCAATGACCGTTCGAAACAAGGATGCAATGGAATCCGACTTCACTTGCGACCTCATGGTCATGGACGGTATCGCCTATAAATAGCATCTCATTCGGATCGCATCCTGTCAATAACATGAGCTTACGGGCAAGATCCACCTTGCTTTCGCCCCTGTTGTTATCCTGGCCAAGTATATTTGAAAAGTATTGTTCAATCCCGTAATATCTTACCTGCTGCCTTAATACGACGATGCCGGAAGCCGAAACGATGTGCTGGGCCAGGCCTTTTTCTCTTAACTTCTCCAGCACCGGCACCGAGTCTTTATGAAGAGATATTTTGTCAGAATATCTCAGATAATTCTCAGTGTATTCGTCGCATATATCCTGGAAATTCTCTTTTTCGAGGTCAAAACCTGATTCCAGGTACATGCTTATCACCGGATAGGTTATTTTATCTTTATACTCTTCAAGAGTGTACTTCCCAAGATTTCTTTTTTCGCACATATCACTGATTGCCCTGGCGCAAACCTCGGCATCATCAAGAAGCGTTCCGTTCCAATCCCAAACTATGTGCCTGTACATCTATAACCTGCCTTTCTTCATATATCAGTCCTTATTCTGCACATTGGATGATGTCATTATAATACAGTCTGACCAGTAAAGTCAAAAGTCCGGCCTCGCGAGAGAAAACATGAGTATTAGCAACTTCCTGCGACGGGGACAGCAAGAAGATCTGAACAGCGCGTTTCGAACGGGTGCACGGGAACGTTGTATCATAAGTTAATATTCTCAGTACGCGAGAATATTAACTTATGATATAATATACTTGCTAATATAATTAGCATGGATGTTTTAATAAATTTCGGAGATGGTTCATTTGAGCGCTTATGATTCAATTTTGGTCTGCGTTACCCGTCAGAAAGCTTGCGAAAGGCTGATAAGAGCTGCTGCAGAGCTGAAAAAAGAAGACGGGTCTCTTTATGTTATACACGTAACAAAGGAAAGCTGGAATTTCGTAGATAATGCACATGACGGAGAAGCCCTGGAATATCTTTTCACGCTGTCAAAGTCCTATGGAGCCGATCTTACGATACTCAACTCGGACAGGATACCTGAAACCATCGCACAGTTCGCGGAACACTATGGAGTGCAGCTTATAATAATCGGCGAAGGTCCCGACGATTCCAGGAACTCCTTTAAAAACAGGCTGTTGGAACTGCTGAGCGATACTGGTATCGAGATCAGGGTCATTTCAAATCCCTGCTCTCCCTGAACAGAATATCATTTACTTATTTATAGAGTTATAGATGTCGCGCTTGGACACACCCCTGTCCTTCGCGGCAAGCTTTATCGCATCCATTCGTTCATATCCCTGTTTTACATAATATTCGACATGTTCTTCAAGCGAAAGGCAGGAAAAATCCTGCTTTTTTTCTTTCGGTGGCGCACCTTCCACCACGATAACAAATTCTCCCCTGGGATCGTTGACTTCGAAATGGGATATGATCTCGCTCAAACTCCCTCGAATGGCTTCTTCGTGAACCTTTGTCAGTTCCCGCAAAACACTGACACGCCTTTCACCGAATACCCCGTACAGGTCCTGGAGCATGGTTTTTAGCCGGTGAGGCCCTTCATAGAATATGATTGTCCTTTCTTCGTCCCTGATGGTTTCGAGGAACCTGACCCTGTCGGAACGCTTCCGCGGAAGGAAACCTTCAAATGCAAAGCGGCCTGAAGGAAGGCCGGACAGGACCAGGGCAGTAAGTGAAGCCGAAGGGCCAGGGACTACGGTAACTTTGATTCCCTGTGAAACAGCCATTGATACCAGTTCCTCCCCGGGATCGGATATGGAAGGCATGCCTGCGTCACTTACAAGAGCAATGTCCAGTCCTTCCTTTAACTTGTTGATGAGCTCTTTCGCGCGGCTTATCCTGTTATTGTCATGGTAGCTTACCAGGGGCTTGCTGATATTGAAATGGTTCAGCAGCCTGAGGGTATGCCTGGTATCCTCCGCGGCGATAAGATTGACCTCGGATAAAATTCTCAACGCGCGGCAAGTGATGTCTTCAAGGTTTCCTATTGGTGTTCCAACCAAATACAGGGTTCCGTATTCCTGGTCCATTTTAAGCACCTGTCCCTTATGCGCAAAAATGTGCGAAAGTATCAAGTTACGCACTGCCACTACAAGGTTATCGATTTATGGCGGGTCACGTGGCAGCTTATGTTGACTGCTACGGGGAGACCGGCTATGTGTGTCGGAAATGTCTCTATATTCACTCCGAGTGCCGTTATTCTTCCGCCAAGCCCGGCCGGGCCGATACCCAGCCTGTTTATGCTCTCAAGCAGTTCCTCCTCAAGGGCCTTGTAATAGGGATCCGGGTTGCTGCTGCCGACAGGCCTGAGCAGAGCTTTCTTGGCCAGTATTGCTGCTTTTTCCATCGTTCCGCCTATACCAACGCCCACGACAACCGGCGGGCACGGGTTGGGACCTGCCTTGCTCACAGCATCTGTTATAACGGCTTTAACGCCTTCTATCCCGTCTGAAGGTTTGAGCATTTTAAGCACGCTCATATTTTCGCTCCCGAAACCCTTGGGAGCCATATGGATGACCAGGTCATCGCCATTGTTGATATCGTAATGAATGACAGCAGGGGTATTGTCTCCCGTGTTGTTCCTCCTGAGGGGATCGGTTACTACCGAATTTCTCAGGTATCCTTTTTTATATCCCTTCCTCACACCGTTGTTTATGGCCTCTTCAAGGCTGCCACCGGTGATATGGACCGATTGCCCTATTTCCACGAAAACCACTGCCATACCCGTGTCCTGGCAGATGGCAAGGCCCTCACGGGCAGCTATATCAGCGTTCCTGACCAGGCTTTCCAGGACCGAGCGACCGGTTTCGGATTCCTCCAGTTCAATTCCCCGGACAAGAGCGTTTCTTATATCTTCGTTAAGATAAATATTGGCTTCGATACACAGCTTTTCGACTGCCGCTTCAATATCCGCTGCGTCAATATGCCTCACAGTAAATCACCCCGCCGGTCATCCGAGTATTTTCAGGCTGAATTCCCCGCAGCAGGAGTCTGCTGCCACATGTATATCCTTCAGCCCGTATTGTTTCTTCAATTGCTCTATATTACGCCTGTTCTGGCCTATGATCCTTGACATATATTCGGGTCTCGTTTTTATCACGAGCCTGGTATTTTCAGAAATATCCAACCTGTCAATCTCTTCTGTCATCTTTTTCAGGAGTATCCGTGATTCGACTAGCTCGCCGAAGGCCGGATGATACGGGCCGGCAACCACCGAACCTTCCAGTGTCCCGGAGGTTTGCAGGCCTATCCTCAATATCGTAATACCCGCTTTCCTGTATAAGGGCAACACCTGTGCGCACCATTCGACTGCTTCATCCAGGTCAAGGGGCTTGTATGAGCCATCAAGGTAAAGTTCTTCCATCAATGTTCCCTTAAGAATGAGCGCCGGATATATCCTGACCATGTCGGGCTTAAGATCTATGACTCCCCTGGCTGTTTCGAGGGATTTCTCAAGGCTGTCCCCGGGAAGCCCGAGCATGGTCTGTATACCGAGGCTGAAGCCGTATTCCCTTACCAAGGCGCAGGCTGCAAAGACATCCTCCACGCTGTGTCCTCTCTGGCTCTTCGCCAGCACATCGGGGTCCAGGCTCTGGACACCCAGTTCAATCACCTTGACCCCGTAATCCCTCAGTATGGAAAGCACATGATGATCGATGGCATCCGGCCTTGTAGACAGGCGTATACCTTCCGCTCTTCCTTCATCGATATACGGCTTTGCAGCTTCAAGGTACGATATCATCTCTTTCTCGGGAATTGCGGTAAAACTTCCTCCAAAAAAAGCTATTTCAACATGATCGTCCCTGCTTACGGTGGAAAAGGACTCTTCGAGAAGCGTTCTTGCCTTTTCAGGGGTCTGCGGGTCCAGGCTCCCGCTTATCCTCTTCTGGTCACAGAAGATGCATGCGTGGGGGCAGCCCATATGGGGGACGAAAACAGGTATGTTTACATGACGGTTCCTGCCCATAAATCGCTTAAGCCTGCTTTCTACGAGATTTTTCCCATTTCCTCGAGGGCTGCTTTGGCAGCCATCTGCTCGGCATCTTTCTTTGATTTGCCGATCCCGGAACCTATGGCTTTTCCGTTTGCATAAACCGCCATTTTGAATGTTTTGGAATGATCAGGCCCGCTGGATTCAATGAGCTTGTACTGAATGATCACATCCCCCGATTTCTGGAGTTCTTCCTGCAACGCAGTCTTGTAGTCCATGAAAAGCATTCCGCTGATCGCTTTCTGGTAAATGTCCCCGAAAATATGCATAATGAAGCCTTCGGCTTCATCAATACCGCTGTCAAGAAAAATGCTGCCTATGACAGCCTCCAGCGCGTCCGACAGTATCGAGGGTCTGGTCCGTCCGCCATTGGCCTCCTCACCCCTGCCGAGCATTATCAGGTCGCCAAGTCCTATGGCTTTCGCGCATTCGTTTAGCGATGCTTCGCATACGATAAGGGCCCTCAATTTACTCATTTCGCCTTCAGTGAAACCTGCCTGGTTATTGTACAGCATCAGGCTCAATACGAAGTTCAGGATGGCGTCTCCAAGGAACTCAAGCCTCTCGTTGCTTTTGGCCGCAAAATTCTGATGCTCGTTGGAATATGAACTGTGTACAAGAGCATTGATCGCGTACTGCTTGTTCCTGTAGGTGTATCCGATCCTTTTCTCCAGTTCTTCAACGGTTTTCAGTAAATCATCAGGTAATTTCCCCAAAACTATCCTCCTCAAAAAAACACACTTTCTATTATATTTTACCATACCAGATTGCGCTGATTCAGTCCATACTCCCGGGGGAAGCATCAGTATGGTTATTCTGCTTCTGAATCCGCTGATTCGGATAAAAAGCGGCGTGCCTGCATGTAGATTTAAGCGTAGCGCGGCCAGCGAAGCGGTCTCGACTTGAATCCCGGACGGATTCATGGAGCGAAGACTGAAGCAGAGGAACCGTCCCCCTGCTTCGCATGGAGCGAAGACTGAAGCAGAGGAACCGTCCCCCTGCTTCGGAACCGTCCCCCTGCTTCAGTCTTTACTTATGCCATATTACCTGCACAGGACAATCTGCTGCGAAATATCGGAGAAAATCTCCATGCCGGGGGTTTCCGAAACATGTATGACGTCGGGGTATGTTTTGCAGTCCGGCAGAAGGAATTCCAGCAGGTTTTCATTTTCCAGGATCCGCTGGCGGTTGAACACGACATCCTTATGTCCTTCGATTATAGCCACGTAAAAGATTCCTGATTCCACCAGGTCGAGGAAGAAATGGCTTCCATAGGACAGTTCGGGCATGAAGCCCGCTTCAGCCGACGACACCTCACAGATGACCGACATGTTGCATATCTCCGAGAAATGGGCGGGAACTCCCAAAGATGGCGTAGTCGTTCCCCATCTTCCGGGGCCAACCAGGATATTGCTTTTGCCTTTCAGCTTCATATTTATCTGGCCTATCTGCCTTGCGACCGCATACTTTTCCTGTTCATTCAGCATGGAATACGCCCTGGCGTCCACATAAACCACATAGTCGACAGGAAGGCGTATGTTCCCTCCCATGAAATTGCCTTTTACAACGAAAAAGCATTCATCCCTGTCGACATCCGGTATCCCTGGCGCCCTGCCCGGGCCCCTGGTCTGCAGCGGCCGGCATTGCAGCAGGTTTATCCTGAACCTGTCGTCTTTGGTGAAATTGGCTGTGAACTCGATATCCACCGGATGATCATAGACCCTGGACAAAAGCGCAAGCATCCTTCTCATCACAGCGGGAAATCCGGTACGTCCCAGCAGTTTATTGAAATCATATATGTATGACCTGATGCTTCCTGTATATCCCAGTTCCCGGAGCCTGCTTGCCGTCTGGAAGTCGGGACTCACGAACAGTTCCTTGTCAGCCTTTATGTTACGGGAAAAAATACTGTCAAGGTCTACGCTCACCAGCCTGTTTTCCTTCAGTGATATGACATCTGCTCCATGCTGGGAATACTTTTTCCTGTCTTCGAGGGTCATGGGCGGAATCCTCATAGGATCGTCAAGGCATACCATCCTTGCATAATCGCCTGATTCCCTGTCTACCGCCCTTGTCCCGAGGCCGAATACCAGGCGAAGCATCCCTGCGTCCATATCTATACTCTTATCCCAAACATAAAGGTTTGTAGAGTTGCCTACGCCGGCCAAATGCGGGAAAAACCAGTCCCCGTGCTGGTCGCCTGAAACACGCTGGACAAGGATGGCCATTTGCTCGTCAAGCCCGGCAAGTCCCCTGTTCATCCTGTAGGCAAGCGCATCCTCGTTCATTGAGCTGGCATAAACGGTCTTGATAGCCTGTTCGAAAGCCTCGTACCTTTCCTCAGGTGTTCCCTGGTTAGCACAGAATACGCTTTCGTACTTACCGGCAAAGGCATTCCCGAAGTTGTCCTCCAGGAGGGAACTTGAACGCACGATAACAGGAGACTGCCCGAAATACTCAAGCATCTGCAAAAGCTGCTCCTGTATGTTCTTTGGAAATTTGCCGTTCAGAATCTTCTCTTTCAGTTCGGGAGCGTACTTAAAATAGCCCTCCCGGGATTTCTGGGCTATACGGAGTTTCCACAGCCCGTTTTCCACGATATACGTGTAAAACACATCGGAGCCTATATAGAAGGAATCATGGGGTTCCAGGCATGGCAGGAAATTAGCTTTATCCTCCGTTTCGAGGATTTTTCGGGCGAGCAGCATTCCTATGCTTTTTCCGCCTATCTGTCCCGTGCCGACCACCCTTGACGAGATATCAAGGATATCATTCAGTGAAAAATATTTTTTACACAGTTCGAACATCCGGGATCTGCCGCCGAAAATCATGTGCATAAGCCGGGTCTTGACCTGTTCCTGCAGTTCTGCAGGAAGGTTCAGCGCTTCTCTTGCCTTGCTGAAAGTGACATTCCAGTAGTCCAGCCTTTCACCGCCGCGGCGTATGCCTGAAAAAAGCTCAGCCGCCATTGAGCTTGCCGTGATGCATATCGCATCCTGGCCTTCGATCAGGTGGGGAAAGAACATGGTCGGCGAGTATCGCTGCCATACTTTAAGCGGATGAATGTACAGCTTGTCATTGACTCGATACAGGTCAAGGAGCAACTGGGTAGTTTCCCTGATGCCGGCTATTGTGTTGAAGGTATGGGAATCGCGCATGACAGCAAAATACGCAATGGTGTCAAGCTCGTATAAGAACGGGCAGGTAACCTTGAAAAAGTTTCCGATCATCAGGTCGGAATGCCAGCTTTTCAAAAGCTCCGTAAGACAGTCAAAAACATAGAATGCTTTTCTGCCGCCCTCCTTGATGATTTCATGGACTTCTGCGGCAAACGCTTCGAAGCCCTTATTGGCGTCGACTTCGTGTATGATCACCCCGGAAGTATTATCAATGACCGGTTCATGGCTTCCGAACCGTATATAGACAAGGCGTCTTCCGTCAAGGATCGCCCGGGCTGCAAAAGGAACAGCCATTTCTTTATAGTCTGCGACTGAATCGACCTGCCAGACTACATTATCGCCAAGGCGGAGATGGTCGATCACCTCGTCGAAACCTTTCAATCCCGTGCTTACTTTTTCAAATATGGCTGCATCCGACCTCCTTCTCCCGCGCCAGACGCAACTTGTCATGCATTATTGCTCATTTGCTGTTAAGCGGCATGCCTGCATGCGATTTAAGCGGAGCATGGACAGCGGAGCGATAAACCGCTCAGGCTACAGCTGCTAAAATGCACTAAATCGTCATAAACTTCGGGAACATATGATCATGCAATAATTATAACAAAAATAAAGCCCATATACATAATAGCCTTTTTCCGGAAACGATAAAGGAAGCAGTCACTTAACTGCTTCCTTTATCGTTCTATGTCATTATTCCGGTCGTTGAAACCGCTTATCAGTACTTGATGAATTTATCGCCTGAAACGCCGCAGATACTGCATTTTTCAGGACGGGACTTCTCAATGTTCCCGCAGACAGGGCAAAGGTAATAGAATACCTCTTCTTCCTTATCGAGGTTTTCAAGAGCTTCCTGGTAAAGCCTTGCATGAACTTCTTCAGCTTTCATGGCTCCGGAGAATGCCATGACAGCAGCCTTGTTCCCTGTTTCTTCGGCTGATTTCAGGAACTCGGGATACATATCTTTATATTCATAAGTTTCACCGGCAATGGCGTCCTTCAAATTGTCGGCAGTTGATCCTATCTTCCCGGCCACCTCGAGATGCCTTGCTGCGTGCAGCGCTTCAGCGTCGGCTGCTGCCCTGAACAGCTTGGCAGCGTTCAGCTTGCCCTCTTTTTCAGCCTGTTTTGCGTACGAGGTATACTTCCTGTTTGCCTGGGATTCTCCTGCAAATGCTTTCATAAGATTTTCAAGTACTACGTTTTCACTCATAAAAAACCCTCCTGATATATTTTTTGATATTTCAAGGCATTCCCGGAATTATTACGGGATGCCCGGTATCCATTCCAATTTCATAGCTTTCAGTTTTTTGGTTCTGAAAGGCAGTCCGGACACACTCCGTTGAAATATATATTTTTAGCGTTTATTTTGAAACCGTCCAGCTCCCCCCAGTTTATGGAACCAATGTCGACTGCAAAGTCATAAATCTCGCCGCATGAATCACACCTGAAGTGGCCGTGGTCCTCAATGTCTATATCATACCTGGTCTCGTTGTCGTCAATAGTTATGACCCTTACAAGGCCTGATTCTGCCAACACCCGCAGCGTGTTGTATACCGTTGTTTTTGACAATGTGGGCAGCTCGCCGTGAAGGTTAGTGTAGATCTGGTCCACGGTCGGGTGACAGCGGTTATTGTAGAGGTACTCCAGGACCTTCAGTCTCTGGTAAGACAGGTTTATGTTTTTTTCCTTCAGTTCCTGTTTAAGATGCTCAAAAGTAATGTTCATTGAATCACAACCTACTAACTTGTAACAAATTTTATTTTGTATTCATTACAACTTAGATTATAATACAAAATTTAAAAAATGCAAGAGTTTTTTTAAATTTTTTCTGAATAAATTATAGCCCGGCAAAGCGCAGGGCTATAAGATAAAAAACGGGCGTATTATGCATCATAACTATTCCAATGGAGCAGGTATGACAGAAGAACCGGAGCTAAAGAATTTTCGCACATTTTGCAGTCCCTGCGGAACCCTATGCTTCCTGGAGCGGGTTTCTGCCTTCCATGCTGTAAACGAAAGCAAGGACTTCAGCCACAGCTTTGTATAGTTCCTGCGGAATGGCTTCCCCGACTTCGACCGATTTATAGAGGGCTTGGGCAAGAGGCTTGTTTTCAACGATGCGGACCTTGTTCTCCTCAGCTACTTCCTTAATGCGCTTGGCCATAAAATCCGCGCCCTTGGCAACCACATAAGGTGCAGACATTTTCTTTGGTTCATACTTGATAGCCACGGCATAATGGGTCGGGTTCGTAATTACTACATCAGCCTTGGGAACCTCGCTGAGCATGCGGCGCATGGATATTTCCCTCTGCTTCTGCCTGATCCTGGACTTGATTTCGGGATTTCCCTCGATCTGTTTATACTCTTCCTTGATCTCCTGTTTGCTCATGCGGATATCCTTTTCATACCTGCGCCATTGGAAGAAATAATCGACAGCGGCTATTATGAGCAGGTAGAAGCAAATCTTTATGGCGATGCCCAAAATAGTATCGATGGTATAAGCCGCTATCTGACCGATGCCAAGATCCATGAGCTTCAGTATGTTTGTGAATTCGCTCCTGATGGACGAATAAGCGACCCATAAGATCAGTATTACTTTAACCAAAGATTTGCCAAGTTCAAACAACGACCTTACGGAGAACATTTTTTTCAGTCCGTTTAATGGGTTCAGATGAGAAAACTTGGGTTTTATCGGCTCAAGGGTAAACAAAAAACCTATCTGTACATACGATCCCAAAACACCTATTACTACCGCGATGATAAAGAACGGAGCAATCATTTTCAAAAGTTCCAGCATGACAAAAGTAACCAGTTTCATTACCTCGCTCGGTTCCTGGAGGTTATATTCCGCGTTTTGAAAGGCGAACATATTGAACAGTCTGTTCAGGCCAAGGTAAATGCTCCTGCCGAATATCCTCATGGCAAGGAACATTATAAGAAGGATCAGGCTGGCCGGAAGTTCCCGGCTCTGCATCACCTGGCCTTTTTTCCTCAGGTCGGAACGCTTTTTGGGCGTCGCTTTTTCAGTTTTGTCAGACCTGTCAGCAAAACGCTGAAGATTGATGTAAATCATGGGCCCGTCGCCGCCTGCTTTAAAAACTTATATATCTCCTCGTATGTTCCCTGGATGATCACGTTGACGATCCCCCTGAAAGCCCCGATAGTCAGCAGAATCACAAGCAGACCAACAATGATCTTTACCGGCAGACCGAGAATAAAAACATTGATCTGCGGCATGCTTTTTGCTATGATCCCGAGTGCAATGTCCGTAATGAGGACAACGACTGTTACCGGCGCTGCAATTCTAAAACCTATGACGAACGCATCGGATGCCAGCCTGACCATCTGCTGGGCAAGGGAACCGCCAAAGATCGCCTTGCCTGGAGGAATGATGGCAAAGCTGTCCGAGACAGCCTTTATCAGTAAGTAGTGCGAGTCTGTTACAAGCATGAAAAGCGTGGCAAATACCACATAAAAGTCTGCTGATATAGGAATCTGCACATTTGTAAGAGGATCGAATACAGATACCATACCGAAGCCTATGCGCATATCGATCATCTGGCCGGCGACATATATGGCGGAAAACAGCAGGTATGAGATGAAACCCAGTATAAGCCCTATAAAAAGCTCTTTCGCTATCAGGAATACATACGAAGCAAGGGATGTATAGCTGCTTATATCCGGCACAGGCACCGAGTTGGAGACTATGATGGCGAAAATGAAACAAAAGCCTGCTTTATAGTAGTTGGGTATATTTCGTCTGCCGAAAATGGGGGACAGGAAAAACATGCCTGTAATGCGGACCAGTACAAGCAGGAAAATTACCCATACATCCTGTAAAAAATCAAAGGGTATGACTGTCATCGCTTTCCCCTTGCTTTAATACTCTAAACCATTTCGGCTGTTGCCTGCAGCGATTTATCGCTCCGGGTGCAAATTCACGCGATTTCGGGCGGACCCCAAGGTTCTCGCTCCGGAGAAACCTTGTATCCGCCTGATTTTTAGCGTCTGAGACAAGAGAACCTTCCCCTTGTCTATTGCCTACATGCCGATGAACTTCAGCATGTTCTCAAACATCCTGATGGCAAACTCTTTCAGCACGGTCAGCATCCATGCCCCCAAAACGAGGATGGCAAGCAGCATGGCGACGATCTTGGGAACAAAATGGAGCGACTGCTCCTGTATCTGCGTGGTAGCCTGAAAAATGCTGACAGCGAGCCCTACTACCAGCCCAACGAGCAGGACGGGAATCCCCACTTTTAAAATTGTAAGCAAAGCATCCCTGGCTACATCCAGCAGAAACTGTTCCAATACTTACCCCTCACCATTCGGATCTATCGTGCAAACGATTTGATTATATTCTCAGTCAACAGGTTCCAGCCGTCAACCATAATGAAAAGAAGGATCTTGAACGGCATGGATATCATTACCGGAGGAAGCATCATCATACCCATGGACATCAGGGTGCTGGCAACCACCATGTCAATGACCAGGAAAGGTATGTACAGCATGAATCCCATCTGGAAAGCCGTCTTCAGCTCACTGATCATAAAGGCTGGCACAACGACGGTAAGCGGAAGATCGGTAAGGTTTTCAGGCGGTTCCACGTTCGCGATGCTGGCGAAAAGCGCAAGATCCTTATCCCGGGTATATTTCAGCATGTTTTCCTTAAGGCTGGCTTCGGTCCGGTCAATTGCCTCCTCAAGGGTTATACGGCTTTCCGAAAACGGCACCAGCGCGTTCCGGTTTATGTCGTTCAATACCGGTGACATAATAAAAAACGTCAAAAAAAGGGACAACCCGATAATCACCTGGTTTGGAGGTATCTGCTGGGTCCCCATCGAATTTCTCAGGAAGGAAAGAACGATTATTATCCTCGTAAAAGAGGTCATCATAATAAGAATTGACGGCAATAGCGACAATACCGTCAATATCAGGAGCAGCTTTATACTTGCGCTTATTTCCTCCGGGTCGTCGGTGGAACTGATAGTGATGCCTTCTTCAGAAATAGATATCCCCGGTGCGGCAAATGCTGCCGTGCACAGCAAACCGAAACATACCAGCGACGATATGATACATATCAGAATTTTTTTCTTTAGCATGGCATCTGTCCTTTAGTTATTCCTTAGCATTTAGCTTTTTCAGCCGACGGATGCCGGCCAGGATCCCTTTCCCCGGCTCCCCGGCGTTTTCACCGGTTCCTTCTTCCGATCCGGGAGCCTGTTCCTGGTCAGTCCGTTTGCTCAAGCCCGAGTATGTTTCAAATATCCTCCTGAACCCTGCCGCGTCAGCCATTTTATCCTCAGCGGCGCTGTCCTCACCGGCCCGTTCTTCCAGCTCTATTTCAGAAACCATTTCCAATCCTTTTTTGCTGGATAAAAAAAGAAAATACCTGTTCCCGACAAGTATGAGATAAAGGTACCGATCCATTCCCAAAGAGAGGGCTTCCACAATCTTCATGTACTTGTTTTTTGATCTGCCGGAATACCTTTTGCCTATAAAAACAGTAGTGAAATAACAAAGGATTAGTATCGCACCGAAAGCAATGAACAAGCCCAGCAGTTCCAAAAAATCATCCATGGCAGGAGCCCCTTTCATCCAGGAACATGATCAGCCCACAACTTTCCTGACCGCTTCTATGACGCGCTCTGCCTGGAACGGTTTAACTATGAAATCCCTGGCACCGGCCTGTATAGACTCAATAACCATGGCTTGCTGGCCCATAGCCGAACACATGATGATCTTGGCGGCATCATTGATCTGCTTGATCTGCTTGACTGCCTGGATTCCATCCATCTCGGGCATGGTTATATCCATTATGACAAGATCAGGATTTACTTCCTTATACTTCTCAATGGCTTTGAGGCCGTTCTCAGCTTCAGCAATAACAGTATAACCGTTCTTTGAAAGGATGTCTTTTATCATCATACGCATGAAAGCAGCATCATCAACGATCAGTATACTTGCCATATGCTTTATCCTCTCCCTGTTATATTTCGGTATACTAAAACTATACCACTCTGGACCGGTTCCATAACCATTATAATTGATATTACGACAAATTGAAAGTATTTTCGTCACTAAAGTCGCTTAGCCGGATCAATGATGTCGGTTATCCTGACACCGAAGCTCTCGTCGATTACCACGACCTCACCCTTGGCGACTGATTTGCCGTTGACGAGTATATCGACAGGTTCGCCCGCAAGCTTGTCAAGCTCAATTATGGAACCCTGGCCGAATTCAAGGATCTCCCTTATCTTCTTGGTTGTCCTGCCGAGTTCGACTGTAATCTGCAAAGGCACATCCAGCAGAAGTCCAATGTTCTTCCTGTCAAACTCAGCCATAGCGTCGTCAAAGGACTGGAACTGGAGCGGCTGTACATTGACCGGGTTCTGATGGATGCTGGACGATGCCTGATATTGCGGCATTGCGAACCCATACGGCGGCATATACTGGTTTGGCATGGGAGGTACCTGCTGCGGCGGTACCTGCTGCTGAGGCGGCGCCTGGTACTGCGGCTGCGGCTGCTGCGGTTCCGGAGGAGCCTGCCCGGTCCGCTCAGGGGAAGTATGCACCGGCGGCGGCGCTATAATGGGCGTTTGAGGCTGATTGCCTGCAAGAAGATTCCTGGCCATTTCTTTTGCGAATGAAATGGGCAATATCTGCATTATTTCGCTGTCTATCAGGTCTCCTACCTTGAGTGAGAAGAGAATAAGCACAATGTTGGAATTTTTGTCGATCCTGATATTCTCTACATCCGAGGCAGAGCTTACCACTGACGGCTCAGGCGGCGAAATATCCACACGTTTTTCAAATATGGATGACAGGGAAGTTGCTGCAGACCCTACCATCTGGTTCATGGCTTCACTGATAGCGCTCAGATGGAGATCGTTCAGCTCTCCCTGTATACCCCCGAAGCCGTCCCCGCCCATCATCAGGTCTGTTATTATCTTCGTATCTTCTTCTTTCAATATAAGAACGTTATACCCCTTGATACCCTCGGTATACTGTACTTTTACCGCTATGTACGGCTTGACGAACATCTTGGAAACTTCTTCCCAGGTAGTCTCTTCTACCCTGGGCGTGGTTATGCTGACCTTCTGTCCCAAAAGCGCGTACAGCGTGGTCGCGGAGGTTCCCATGCATATATTTCCTATCTCGCCAAGCGCATCTTTTTCCTCAGGAGTCAATAGTTCCTGTTTCGGTTGTTTTTCCCCGGTTTCGTCCGATGGCTGCGATGCCTGGGGTTCTTCATCAAGGCCCGAACCTCTCAGCAGGGCATCTATTTCAGCCTGAGATAACATATCTCCCATCAGTCTTCCTCCTCCCGGATAATATCGGTTATCTTAACGGCAGCTTTCTTGTTCCTTGCTCCGGGTTTACCCAAAAATTTGACCATATCGCCTACCATGACCTCGATCTTTCCGTTGACACTCGTGTTCAGGGAAAGAACATCTCCAGGCTGGAGCATCAGGAAATCATGTACCGAAATGGTCGTCCTGCCCAGGATAGCCGCCACGGGAATCTTGCTTTCTTCCACTTTTGCTTCAATGGCCCTGCGGCTTTCTTCAGTAGCGCCATGCTCTATCAGCGAAAACCACAGCTTGGTCGACAGTTTGCTCATCACCGGCTCGACGGTCATATGGGGTATACATATATTGAGCAGGCTCTCAACTTCGCCGATTTTGGCAGTGAAAGTCACCAATACAACCATTTCGTTAGGCGACATGAGCTGTGCGAACTGGGCATTCGTTTCTATCCTGTCAAGAACCGGACGGATCTCGGTGACATTTTCCCATGGATCACGCATGATGGTGAGCATCTGGGATATAAGCCGCTGAAGTATCGCCAGTTCTATCTCGGTAAATCCGCGCACTTTCTCTATGGTATAACCTCTTCCGCCCAGTATCCTGTCTATCAGGGAATAGGCTATCGAAGGATTTATTTCCATAATTATGGAACCCGGCAGCGGGGCAAAATTAATTATTCCGAGCACCGCAGGGTTGGCAATCGAATTGGTGAACTCTGAATACTGCAGTGCCTGTACTGTCTGGACATCCACCTGTACCAGCGTTCTCAGGTAACCTGAGAGAAAGTTGGTAAGAAGCCTTGCGTAGTTCTCATTGATTATCTGTATGGTACGGAGATGATCCTTGGCGAACTTGCTTGGACGACGGAAATCATGGTTGCGTATCTTTTTTTCGTTGGTCTCCTTGTTGAATTCCCTTACATCAAGTTCGCCAGCGCTGAGCTGCTGCAGCAACCTGTCTATTTCATTTTGGGAAAGTATATCGCCCAAATGATCACCCCCATGTTACTGCTTCACCCACTTATAGATGACCACATCGATGACTATCAACTCTTCCGAATCCTTGCTTACAATATCGTTATAAGCTGATTTCAGGGCAGTCCTGGCCTCTTCTACAGCATCATCCTCGCTCAGGTCCTCAAAGGTTTTACTCATAAAATATTTGACCGTGGCCTGTTTTAGCTGGGTATCGCTCTTTTCCAGGAGTTTTTGCCTTTCTTCAAGCTTTTTGTTTTTCTTTCCCCCGTCAAATATAACCGATACCGAACACATCAGAAAACTGTTAGGATGCTTTTCCGATGCTTTCAGGGTGAATATCCCTTCTTCCCCATCTTCAGAATAAAGCTTGTATTCTGCCTGCTCATCCATGGGCACGTCACGCTGAATCTTCTCGACTTCTTCACCCTGTTGAGGCTTTGCATTGTTGCCGCTGAAGGCGGTAAAAATAAAAATGATCATTACCGCCAGCGCCAGTGTAAGGACGGCGATTATGGAAAGCAGTATTGTATATAATGTCTTTCCCTGCAAAGCGTTACACTCCTTTAACGATAGACTCTATGTCATTTATCGTCATTTGCGGGGGATGTATTAATGATTGCACAGCAAAAAGCTGTTTTATGGCTTTAGATACTGGAATCAATAATCTCCCTTTTCAGAATATCCCTGTTCAGAATAAAAGTTTTTTGCTTATATTCTATTACCCTGTTTATGATCTCTTCAATCGACTCGGTAACGACATATTTCTTGCCGTTGGTAAGCGTGATGACCGTATCAGGAGTCGCTTCGACAGTTTCTATCCAGTCCGCGTTTATTATCAGCTGGGTTTGGTTGATCCTTGTTACTTTTATCATAATAATGCCTCCCTGAAAGAAAAGGGGGCAGCCTTTACCGCCATGACAGAAAACCGGAAGACTGCCCTTCAATAATTTATCGCTTGATATTGGAAAGTTCCTGGAGGATCTCGTCCGAGGCGGTCATGACCCTGCTGTTGGCCTGGAAGCCTCTCTGGGTGATGATCAAGTCGGTGAACTGTTTTGCAAGGTCCACGTTCGACATCTCCAGGGTACCCGGAACCAGGGTACCGGCACCGCCTTTACCCGGCTGTGAGGCTAATTTGAAATCTCCTGAGTTAGGTGTCTGGATAAACTGGTTGGCGCCGGCTTTCTGGAGACCTGCAGGGTTCTCGAATATGGCCAGAGCAATCTGTCCCAGCGGCTGCTGTCTTCCGTTGTCGTAAACACCCGTAATTATCCCGTCACTGCCTATGCTGAAGGTAACCAGTGTTCCGGGAGGATAACCATCGACGCGGGTGGTTTTTACAGAAGAGTCGTCGGCATACATGGTAAGCTGCTCAAGATTCAGTTCGAATTCAAAGGCCTCCGCGCCGGTGGCAAGACTGGGCGTTATCTTGATTGTGGGTCTGAAGTTGAAGTTAGTCGTATCAGTTGTGATAAGCCGTCCGGAAGAGTCAAACTTGATAAAGCCGCTGGCGCCGTCTGCCGACGCATTGTTGCCGCCATCGATAACATAATACCAGGATGTTTCAATGGGAGTGGTGTCACCAGCGCCTGAGGGCCCCTGAGTGAAGACCTTCCAGAGCTTGAGATTGATCTTGTACTCGTTTCCGAGGGCATCGTATACATTTATCGGAACGGTGAAATGAGGCGGAATGTTTTCCGTATCCGGTCCTTCGTCAGGAATACCGTCGCTGTTGGCATCAAACGGCAATGTTGTCATGCTGCCGCTTCCGATAACATTTCCTGTAGTTCCTCCAATCGGCTTTTCAGTGGCATCGAGATTTCCGGCAAGAACCACTTCGGTAGTCTGTTTGGCTGCAATTATCCTCTTGTTGCTGTTATAGATGTCCTCATACAGATTAATTGGCTGGATGGGCTCCTGGGTGTCAAACTCATAGCCGTTTTCGCCATAGATATATTTCATCCATCCATAGACATTCTGGCCTGTTGCAGTGACAAGGTTGCCCAGCTTATCAATGGTAAAATTGCCTGCCCTGGTAAAGTAGAAAGCGCCCTCGTTGCCCCCTCTGACGATGAAAAATCCTTCGCCTTCAATGGAAAGGTCCGTAGGGCTTTCTGTCCTCTGTACGCTGCCCCGGTCCATCATGATATCGATGGCATCGATATTCATACCAAGGCCTACCTGCATGGGGTTTGTTCCGCCGCGGCCTGTCATTTGATCGGGGGCGCTGGCAGATGATAGGGTTTGGGAGAAAATCTCCTGGAATGTTGCACGGCTTGCTTTGAAGCCGATCGTATTGACGTTGGCGATATTGTTGCCTATAACATCCATACGGGTTTGATGTGCCTTCAAGCCTGAAACGCTTGCAAACATGGACATCAACATAATAAATCAACCTCCTGAAAGTCTTGCCGTTCCTTCTGTCGTTCGGGAACGGTCAGCCTCCCGTGGGGGTCCGGCTGAAACTCGACTTTGCTTTACTTGTATTAACTTGTAACAGTTGTTTTGTATTATAGTGACATCAGGTAAATACCGCGCCGTCGATGTTTGTGAAAACATTTTCCTTCAGTTCGCTCTGGTTGACGGCAGTAATTACTGTTCTCGCATTCACATTCACCACGAAAGCCACGTTATCCATAACGACCAGGGTATCTCTCACTCCCTTGGCCGAAGCCTTGTCCACCGCGTTCTTCAGTCTCTCGACCTGGTTTTCGTCAAGACTTATGTTCCTGGCTTCAAGGCGCATCATGGCATGCTTGGATATTTTTATATCCCTGGTCTCCCGGATTTTTTGATCCAGTATCGAGGAAAACTCGTCCCCTGTACTGCGGATCTCTTTCCCGGTTGAAGGCTTCCTGGTCTCAACGACCTGGTGAATGCTTTGTATGGGACGATTATAAATGTTCATAGGGACCTCCGTTCTGCATCAGGGTGTTCCTGTTTCGCCGGGTTCAGTCTCCCCGGTATCTGCTTCGTCAGTCTCCGTTCCTCCGGAGCCTCCTCCTGTGTTCGTCCCGGACTGGTTCAGTTTCTGCAGTTCCTTGAGGATGGCGTTCAAAAGCACTTGCTCTGTGGACAGAAGGTCAACTCCCTGCATCGAGTAAATGCTTCCGGACGGTACTTTCACATTGTCGAGCAGAAGTCTCAGCTTGCCGTCGGGGCCTTCATACCCTGTCCTGAGTATTCCGGTGACGGTATATTTTTCACCTGTCTGCTCATCCTCGAACCTTACGGTTATTTCCTTGCCTGCCATACCCTCGATGTACTCGTCCACGCTTTCAAATGCGCCGATGTCGAGGTTGTACGGCTTGATCTCCACTTCATCCAGTCTTGCGTATACCCCGTTGGACTCTTTGACTACCGATGCTATTATCCCTTCGATCGGACTTCCCTTGCCGGATGAATTGGTAAGCATTGCCCTGGCAAGCAGACCGATAATTGAGCTGAAGTTGGTCACAGGTTCGCTGGTACCGATTTGTGCATCGGATACATAGGTGATCTTGTCGATAGGAACGTCATCTTCGCCGACCACAACATAAACCTGTCCGCTCATCATCTTCACCGATTCCACTTTCCCGTTTACGAACTTAATATCTCCGGAATCGTCTTTAATCTCGGCGAAAACGTATTTGCCAAGCATGGCGAATCCAGCCGTATAGGAGAAAGTCCGGTTCAGGTTCTGCATCTGCTCCAGCGCGCTGAATTGAGCCATTTGGGCAATAAAATCGGTATCGGATGCGGGGTTCATAGGATCCTGGTGCTGCACCTGTGTGATCAGGAGCTTTAAAAAATCATCCTTTCCGAGCTCGCCTGTATTTCGGGTCTTTGCTGATGCTTTCGCCTGTTCCTCAATGATCTGCTCGATGGTCTTCTGTGTGCTTAGGCCAGACACTGTCGACATGTTTCTCACTTCCTTTCCCTGAAAAATCTTACCGGATCATCATGCAGTCAGATTGATCCTGGAGAACTGTCCGTAATACTCCTTTTCTATCCTGTCCCTGAGATCTGCCATTTCTTTCGCGGAGACGGTGATCCCACTATGGCTTTCAGTCCCTGTAATCATCCTGCTCCGTTGTTCCGTCTCTTCTTTTGTCCTGTTCTCCCCGGGACTGTTCCCTACTGAAACGCTCAGGTTCTGAACCGAAAACCCGTTCTTTTCAAGAGCGTCCCTGAGAAGCTGCATGTTGCTCTCCAGGATTTGCTTTACCTGCTCGTTTTCCGCAGTGATCCTTGCCAGTATTTCGCCCCGTTCATGGACTATCTTCAGAGAAAGTTTTCCAAGGCTGTCCGGCTTCAGGTTTATCTCCATCTCCTGCCTGTTTTCGCCGGCCATAAGCCTGATCTTCATGGTGACCTGGCTGGTTACTGTCTGCTCAAGAGACTTTCTTGAAAGAACTGCCGGCATCCTCTCTGCCTGGCGGATTTCTTCCGCCGGAGCAGCGGCAGTCTGGTTATCAGGGATCGCAGGCATGTCAGTTCCTTTCATGCGGTTTTTTTCTTCCAACGTCCAAGGCTGATGTTCATGCCCGACCTTGTTGGTTTTTTCTTTGCGTTCTCCCGAATCTGTCCGTTTTTCGGGCTCCTTTTCTTCGGTCTCTGCCGTTTTGCCCGTTTCCTCAACGGTTTCTGCCGTCATCACAGGGTCAGCCGTGCTGTTTTCCTGGTCCTTCGGGAGAGCATCCCTGAGACTTGATACCTGGTCCCGGAGCTTCTGGATCAGCTGGCCGCACTTTGCCCTGAGTTCTTCCATGGCTTCGGCTGGTTCCAGTTCCCCGGCTTTTTCAAGCTCTGCTGTGAAATCCAGTAACGCTTCCTTATTCTCGCTGCCGCTTAGTTTTTCTATTAGGCTCCGGATTTTATCAATCAACTCCATTACTTCCGGGTCGTTGATGACCCCATCGCCCAGTTCATCAGCCATTTCCTTAAGCTTTTCAATATTGCCTGTTGCGACAGCCATCAGGAGTTCCGTGAGGGAAACACCTTCGGCTTTCCCTGCGGGGATTGCTTCCAGTCGGATATCGGCCTTATCCTGGCCGGCTATTTTACTTAGATACTCCAGCCTTGCCATGAGCTCTTCCAGCAGGGCAATCATTGCCTCAAGAGCATTGATTTCCTCTTCAATTTCCTCTTTCGGCCTGGGTTCCTCCGCAGAGGTCTTTTGGACTTCTTTAGCGGCCCCTGGGTTTCCCGTTTTTTTAGTCTTCCGGTCGGAAACCTTAGTGTCATAACTGTTTCTCCGTTCAGTGGCCCTGATCTCGCTTCCATTTCCGGTAGATGCACTGCCTTTCACAACCACAGGCCCGGTCTTTTGAACCGGCACATTCCTGTTGCTCCTGGCCGTGATCCTTTCACTCAGCATATCCATAAAGGTATGGTCCGATGAAGACAACTCCCTGGCTGCTTTCCCGGAAAACGAGCCTATAAGAACGGGGACCTGAAAATCGGCGTTTACTGCGCTGTTCTGCACCATTGCTTCACCTCCTTTCATATCCCGGTTATATCGTAATTGCGGCTGTTGTGCCGCAAATCACGCAAAATAACTATTTGATTGTCAAAGATCGGCTTTTCGCATGGCAAGCATGCTTATTATCTCAGCGGCAACCTTTGGATCCATTCTCTCAAGGATCAATGCCATTTTGTCAGCTTTCATGCTCTCGATGATATCCAGCGCCGTCTCGCTGTCGCTGCTGAACAGTTCGGTCAATACCTGGGCCGCCCTTGCCGGTTCCATTTCGGCGAAAGATTTGGCCAGTTTGGCTGTTTCTTCGTCTATCACCGTTTTCTCGATTATTTCTTTATAAATTTCAGCCGCCGTGGCCTTGTCCACCTTCTCGAAGTACGCTCTGAATCCTTCCCTGTCACCGGAAGCAATCATTCTCGAGATGGTTTCCTTCTCAGCCTTCAGCGCTTCCTGTTCCTGCTTTATGGTCTCAAGCAGCGCCTGGTTTTCATTCAGTATTGCCTCGGCGTCTTCGGCTGCCTTGTTCTCCTGTTCCATCCTCGCGATTTCCTGGTTGGCCTTCTCAAGGCTCTCGGTAAGGTTCTTTACTTTTTCTCGATACTCGTTGTATTTTTTTACAAGTTCTTTCTGTGTCAGGTTCTCCGGAGCGTCAGGATCTATGGGTTCACGCTCTTTCGGAAGGGCCAGCCTGAGTATGGGCTTGTCTTTTATCCATGGTCTGACCGTATCTGCGAAGCCATTTATGTTATTCCTGGTGAAAAAATAAAAAACACCGAAGGAAACCAGTGCAACAACCAATAACGCCACAAAAATCACAATAACAGAGTGCAATAAGCCTGCCGGCTTTTCTTGCGGGTTGTTCCTAACAGGTTCCGGGGTGCTTTCCGCTTGTTTTTTTTCCTTGGCCATTTATAATCTCCTCAGCCGGTATTATCCAATTCGGCAGCTTTATGAGCAAATAAAACCTTACCGTTATCTCATGGACGGCGGGGCTTTTTTCCTCTCGTTTTAACAACATCACCCGTTACCGAAAAGAAGATTTCGAACGGGTCCCGTGTCGTTGAAACTCGAGGTCAGGAAACTGCCATTACCTGAGCCATCATACCCTTCCGTTATCTTGCAGACGGAGGGGGCTTTATGCTCTCGTTATAGCTCACAAGCTCGTCTACCTGCAGCCGTTCCTTTTTCTCTTCTTCTTTCAGGTATTCCTGGTAGTCCTTCTCCCTCAGGTTTTCCAGGACTTTTCTCTCTTTCATAATTTCAACGAGCTTTTCTCTAATTTTATCGACAATTTCCTGCTGCCTCTTAACATTCACCTCCTGCTTCTCTTTTTCAGCCTGAAGATAATCAAGAAATGCATTGATCTCTTTTATTTTTTCACGATCAATGATACCCTGGCATGCCCTTCTGAACTCTTCCATAGTATGGTCAATGTTCGCCTCTATGGCACGGAGCTTTTCCTTTTCTTCCTCCAGCTTTTTTATGGCCATGCCAAGCTCGTTCCTCGCATTTTTTTCAAGACGTTCTTTTAAATTCAGGAAAGTTTGCAGACGAAATTTAAATCCAGCCAATTTGACCTCCGACATGCGTTTAATCGCTTCAGGTTACAGCCGCAAAAATGCAAACTGTATTAAGCTGTGTGCCCGCATGCGATTTAAGCCTTATCAACGGCTTTTTTTAGAAGTTCTATGGTCTCGTTGTATGTAAAACGTTCGTAGACACCCTGGGCAAGAAACTCATTTATGCCCTTGATGAGCCTTATGGACTCGTCGATATCGGGATTGCTCCCTTTCACGTAAGCCCCGACGTTTATAAGGTCCTCGGCATCCCTGTATATGGCCAGGTACCGCCGCAGTTTGTTGGCGCATGCTTTATGTCCGTCATCGACAATATCGGTCATGACACGGCTGATGGAAGCGAGTACGTCGATAGCCGGGTAATGATTGCGGTGTGCCAGCTGACGCGAGAGGACAATGTGCCCGTCCAGAATACCTCTTGCCGTATCGGTTATGGGCTCGTTCATGTCGTCACCATCCACGAGCACCGAGTAAAGCCCCGTAATAGATCCCCTTGACGATGTGCCTGACCTTTCCAGCAGTTTCGGCATCGCAGCGTAAACAGACGGAGTATATCCCCTGGTCACAGGCGGTTCACCTATCGCAAGGCCAACTTCCCTCTGCGCCATGGAAAAACGGGTAAGCGAATCCATAAGCAGCAGGACATCCTTTCCGCAGTCCCTGAAATATTCGGCAATTGCGGTGGCTACCAGAGCGCCTTTAAGGCGGATAAGGGCAGGCTGGTCCGAGGTAGCTATCACCACCACGGATCGCTTGAGGCCTTCCTCGCCCAGGTCCCTCTCCAGGAAGTCCCTGACTTCACGGCCGCGCTCTCCTATCAGGGCTATGACATTGATGTCGGCTTTGGTGTTCCTTGCGATCATACCCAGCAGGGTTGACTTTCCCACGCCGCTTCCGGCAAATATGCCGAGACGCTGGCCCTTTCCCACTGTCAGCAGCCCGTCTATACACTTTACTCCCAACGGCAACACCTGGTTTATCCTTGGACGGGTCATGGGATTGGGAGGCATGTTGTTGACAGGATAATACTTTTCTATCTCGATGGGACCTTTTCCGTCCATGGGATGTCCCAGGCCGTTCAGGACCCTGCCGAGAAGACCCTGTCCCACTCCCACTTCAAGGTCCCTGTCAGCCGCGACCACGAGACTGCCGGGACCGATCCCTGACATATCGCCTATGGGCATGAGAAGAACATGATTGTCACGGAACCCCACCACTTCGGCAAGAACGGTCCTGTCATTATGGGAGATGATATGACATAAGGCCCCGATATGGGTTTCGGGGCCTTCGGATTCTATGGTAAGGCCAACAACTTTTGAAACTTTGCCGGAATAGCGGACGAAGTGTCTCGATTCCAGCAGTTTTTTATATTTTTCAAGGGATATGGTCTTACTCATCTTGCTGTTCATCACCCAACAAATCAAAAAATGCCTTTCTTATGCTCTCGATACGGACATCGGCGCTCCCGTCCACCGTCCCGATCCCGGTATCAATGACGCAGGACCCCTTTTTCAGTGTCCCGTCTTTCTTTATTTCAATTTCGTTGACGCCATTAACTGACGTCAGGATCTTGTCTTCATTATTTATTACGGTCTCATAGTCGTCGGGCGAGACCTTTATAACGACTTTTTCCCTGTTGTTGCAGGATTTCAGGGTCTCCCTGACCACCCCGAGAATAGCCTCCCGGTTATTGCGGATCTCGTCTCCTATTACCTTGGCTGCGATATCCACGATCAGCGTCACAATATCGTGTTCAAGGGAGGCAATAGTCTGTTCACACTCCTGCCTGCAGCGTTCCCTGAACTCCATGGCTTCGGCAATAAGGTCGCTGTAATGCTGCTGGGCAAGTTCTTCCCCGTACCTGTAACCTTCCTCCTTTGCCTTCTGCCTGATCTCGGAAGCTTCTTTTTCTGCCTTATCGACAGCTTCCCTGTACAGTTTCTGGGCTTCAAGCTCGGCTTCCCTTTTTATCACCGCGGCTTCTTCTTTTGCTTTATAGATTATATCCTGGCTTATCCTCAGGTCTTTTTCAGGGTCATCCTTTTCTGCGGCGTTATCCAGAATCTCGTCGACCACAGAAGGCTCAGGATCACTTTGCTTCATTTTGTACGGGCTTCCTATATTAACCTGGCTGCGCTTATATACTCCGTACCCAAAGCTATTGCTATACAACTATTTCGTCTCCTCCACCACGTGAAATGATTATTTCTCCTGCATCCTCCAGCTTCATTATAACGTTTACGATCTTCTGCTGGGCTTCCTCCACGTCCTTCAGGCGCACAGGTCCCATGTATTCCATGTCTTCCTTTATCATCTCCGCCAGGCGTTTGGACATGTTGCTGAAAATAACGTTCTGTACTTCCTCGGTAGCTCCTTTCAGCGCAAGGGCAAGCTGGCTGTTGTCCACCTCATGCAGAAACCTCTGGATAGAGCGGTTATCAAGCTGCAGGATATCTTCGAATACGAACATTCTCTTCCTGATCTCTTCCGCGAGATCGGTATCCTCGATTTCGAGGGTTTCCATGATGAATTTCTCCGTGCCCCTGTCCACCGCGTTCAAGACATCGACAATAGCCTGGATGCCGCCTACAGCGGTAAAGTCCTCGGTCACGAGAGCCGACAGTTTCTTCTCCAGGACCCTTTCCACGTCCTTGATTATTTCAGGGGACGTCCTGTCCATGGTAGCTATTCTTTTTGCCACGTCAGCCTGCTTGTCCTGGGGCAGGGCAGCAAGGACCGCCGCGGCCTGGTTAGGTTTCAGGTATGACAATATCAACGCAATAGTCTGCGGATGTTCGCTTTGGATAAAGTTCAGGACCTGGGCAGGATCGGCTTTCCTGACAAAGTCGAAAGGCCGTACCTGCAGCGATACGGTCAGCTTGTTGATTATCTCCATGGTCTTCTCGGTTCCCACTGCCTTCTCAAGTATCTCCTTGGCGTAACCGATACCGCCTTCTGTTATGTATTGCTGGGCAAGGCAAAGCTGGTAGAATTCGTTCAGCACCTTATCCCTTTCATTGGGAGATACGGTCCTGATGTTGGCTATCTCAAGCGTAAGCTGCTCTATCTCCTCTTCTTTAAGGTGTTTGAAAATCCGGGCCGACTTCTCCGGCCCGAGGGTAATAAGAAGCATGGCAGCTTTTTCTCTTCCGGTCAGTTCTCTCATTTCATTTCTCAATGCCATGACCCTCTTTATGTCACCTCCGGGAAGTTGCTCTGTCAACACATCATTCCCAATCCTCTGCGATCCAGTTTCTCAACAACTGCGCCACGGCCTCAGGATTCTGCTGTACGAATTTTTCAATCTGGCGCTTGATTTCGGACTGTTCCTGCAGATTGATATCAGGAAGCTCTTCCGGTTGCTCTTCCTGCGCTGTCCCGCCTGCAGCGGCTGCTTCAAGGACTGCGGCTTCCATGGCCGGAACAGCCTTCTTCTTAGGCATAGCCGTGATAACCATCACAACCAGCAATATCAGCATAAGGGCGTAGAACCCGAACTTGTCAAACAGCATGGAAATCGTGTCCATAAATGTAGTTTCCGGCACGGTTTCCGCAACCAGCTTTTGAATGCTGACAGTTATGTTTTCCAATGGGATGCCGGTCGCGGCGGAAGCCGACCGCCTGACCTCGTCCAGGTACTCAGGCGTAAGGCCGTCCGCTGTCTGTATCCTGTTGCCGTACCACAACGAGATCGACATGGTGGACTGATCGCTGATAAGCTTGCCCACGGCCTTCTCAGATTCCTCGTTGGTCTGGTTGTAAAGGTTCTCCCTGATGGTATGGCTCTTGTTGTATTGTGAATTGCCTTCCTCGCCGAACTGGTAGCTTGTGGTTCCCTGCGGGTTGGTATCGGTTCCGGGGATATCCCCTTGGCCGGCGTTCGTCAGTGATTCCTCAAGGATCTCTTCACTGAGTACGGCATCCTCGTCCTCGATGGGACGGGTATACCTGACTGACGAGCTTTTCAGCGTGTCAAAATCCAGCACCGCGTTTACTGAAACGCTCATGGTATCGAAAAATTCGTTCTGGGCCACTCCGACCTTAAAGAAATCATAAACCTTGTTTTCCAGTTCCTGCTGCCTCTGCCGGCGCATGTCGTCCTGGGTGCTGGCCTTGACCAAATCGGTCTGCTCATAATCCCTGGTCAGCAGGTTAAGGTTATGGTCAACAATGGTTATTTTATCGGTCGGGATTCCGAGGGAAGCCGCGACTACCCTGACTGCGGCTTCGACCTGTTCGGGAGTCAGCGCTTTCTTGGTTTTCAGCATTACGTAAGCGCTGCCCTCCTGGTTTTCATTGCCGGATAAAACCCAGTAGGTTTTTTCAGGTTTTGAATACTGGACGGTGGCATTCTCCACGTTCTCGAATTTTTTAAGTTTATAGACCAGGTCGTTGGTCAGGTAGTTTTTCCAGAGCTGCTCTTTATCTTTTTCGGTAGCCGTCAGGGACAGCTTTCCCCAAGTGTCTGCGAAAGTGACTTCCGGCGAGACAAGACCCTGGGTGCTTATATCGAACTCGACATCAAGCTTCCTTTTACTGTCCACATAGATCTGGTTCTGGCCTTTTCTGAACTTGATGCTGTTTTCGGTCAGGTAATCGACGACAGGCTGAAGGTCGATATCCTCGGTGGTATCGAACAGCGGAACATATTCGACCCTCAGTGTAAGCGCCAGTGTCAGGACCACGGCTGCCACCACTATCCCCGCCATAACGAAGATGCGGATTTTCTGGCTTTTCCCAAGATCGTTCCAATAGCCTTTCAGCTTTTCAAAAAGCTTTTTTATCCCTTCCGGCATAATGACCTCCACGCCGTTATCTTTAGTATATTAAAACATTATATCTGCATTCTCATTATCTCCTGGTATGCTTCCAGGACCTTGTTGCGAACCTCTGTGATGAACTGCAGCGATATGGTAGCTTTCTCTGCCGCTATCAGGACCGAATGGATGCTGTCGGTCCTGCCCGCTATAAAGTCTTCTGTCAGCTTTGCCGATTCCTGTTCAAGAGCGTTGACGTTGTAAAGCGCATCCATCAGGAGATTCTTAAAGCTGACGCTTTCTTCCGTTTTGCCTGCTGCGCGTACCGATGCGGCAGCTATGTCATTTACCGGGTTAATGCCCTGTATAGCCATTTATAGCCTCCTTTTCATCTGCTGCGGATCATCTTCCTATTTCAAGCGCTTTCGAAGCCATGGACTTTGAAGCGTTGAGCGCCGTCACATTGGCTTCATAGGCGCGTGTCGCCGATATCATGTTGACCATTTCAGTGACTATCTCAACATTGGGCATCCTGACGATACCGTTCTCGTCGGCATCGGGATGGCTCGGATCGTACACTTCCCTGAAAGGCGAAGTATCTTCAACTATTGCGGTGACCCTTACTCCGCCTCCGGCAAGATAGCGCTGGCGGCTTTGCTCCGAAAGATGCCGGGAAAAAGGAATATCTGCCTCCTTTTCCTGGAAAACGACCGTCTTCCTCCTGTAAGGGGTGCCGTTCTCAGTGCGGGTCGTGTTCACATTGGCGATATTCTGGGCTATTACATCCATGCGAAGCCGCTGGGCGGTCAGAGCCGAAGCGCTGATATTGAAAGAATTAAACAAACCCATTTATCATCTGCCTCCCCTGATAACCAGCTTCAGTTTCTGAAAGTCCCCGTTTATTTTCTGAATCAAAGTATTGTAGCGCAGGGTGTTGGCGGCAAGCAATGCCATTTCATTTTCAATATCGACATTATTGCCGTCGCTCCTGTAGGACGATTCTGACGGATCCTCGATTATCCGTATATCATCGCCGTACAGCCTGGACTTGCCCTTTGAAATTTTACCTGTTTTCATTTCATCGCTGAGAAACTCTTCGAACTGGACGACCTTTCTTTTATAGCCGGGAGTATCGACGTTTGCTATATTCTGAGAAATAACGGTGTTTCTGAGCCAGGCGGCATCAAGGCCCCGCTCGATATTGCTCTTGGTGAACAGAAGGTTGGAAAGCACTTTGATCTCCTCCCGAAATTGCAAAAATGCAATTTTTTATCTTTTGTTAAAAAGCGCACATAAAATTTGCCCGATTGTATACCTACTATGAATATACCACAATATATTGACAGTTACAACAAATGATCTGTCAAGTTATAAATAATCCTGCATTAATTATACATTTTTTCGTTAAAAATGTCGAATATTTTCTTCCCGCTCCATAACTTTCTACTTATAAACTAATCAAGCACAGCCATAATAAGTATTGAGGAGGTGAGATTAATGGCAGACAACAGCACCAACAGCAAAACCAAGTTTGACAACATGAAGTACGAAATCGCAGGACAGCTTGGTATCAACCTTAAACAGGGCTATAATGGTGACCTGACTTCCCGTGAAGCCGGAACAATCGGCGGTAACATCGTTAAGAAAGTATTCCAGACCTATACAGGAAATCAGTATCCTCAGCAGAAACAATAACGACATAAGCGGCCATACCGATTAATAACCGGTATAGTAAAGGGGCTTATCGATAACTCGATGGGCCCCTTCTAAAATGATATTTTTCATTATTCCCTTTCTTCGCTGGTATCCTGGTATTTCAGAAGCGGTTCTTTTTCGGCTGTCTCTTTTCCCTTATCCTTTTCTTTTTCCTGTTTGTCACATTCCTTTTTGGGCTTATGGTTAGTATCAAGCGCCTTTCTTATTTGCTCGATGATATTGGGGATATTTTCAAGTGCGCGGTCAAGGGCTGCATTTGGTGAAGCCGGTATCATTTTTATGGTATTGTTCCTGCCAACGATCATGAAAGCCACCGGGTTTATGCTCACGCCGGCGCCGCTGCCCCCGGCGAAGGGGAAATTGGGATTCTCGCTTTTCCTGTCCTGGCAGTATTCACCGCCGCCTGCAGCAAACCCGAATGTCACCTTGGAAACGGGTATTATGACGGTCCCGTCTATGGTCTGGACCGCATCTCCCACTATCGTATTTACATCAACCATTTCCTTGATGCTTTCCATCGCAGTCTTCATTAGCGCTTCAATCGGATGCTGTCCCATAAGTCTCACTTCTTCCTTTCCTGAGTTTTTTTCTGAAATGATTGGCTATCAAAACTATAATATGGATTATTCTGACCCTTAATATGCAGGAAACATGAAAATCGGGCGTATCCTTCTGAAAATCAGGGTAAAAATCCAGGACAAGCCGCTTTTGAGGGATAAAGGGAATCAGTATCCCGATGACGCTCCATATTCCTCCGTATAACCTCGCGGTAAGCGAAGCATCCCTGGTGGCCAGTCTTCCCTTTACCGACAAATCGAATATTTCGAGGTTGCTTTTCAGGTGATTATAGGTGTCTTTTGAAAAAATAATGCTCAGGACGCCCGAAACACGGCCTTTTTCCTTTTTATGTCCTTCCGGAACGGCCTTTTTCTTTTTTACCAGAAAATCAAGTCCGCTTTCTTCAAGATTCCATCTAAATAATGTCAGCAGTTTGTAATACATCACCCTGATTTCAAAATGGATTCCATTGCAGTCGAAGTATAAAAGCGCCATGAACGACAGCCTTGACATGCATATGAGTATGGTTATTAGCAGCAGCAAAAAAAGAGCCGTGAAAACCATAAGCACCTCCGTAACATATGATTTCCGGCTCTTAGTAAATTATTCCATGCCTTTTTCAGTCAAGGGGAACATTCTCAAGGAACTCTGGAACTTCGTTCATTTCCAGCGGCGGCAGGTCTTTGATTGACGAGAAACCAAATACTCTCAAAAATTCTTCGGTGGTCTCATACAGCTTGGGCTTGCCCGGCGCGTCATCCCTGCCGGCTTCCCGGATAAGATTACGCTCCACAAGTTTCATTATGACGCTGTCGCTGTTAACTCCCCTTATCTGCTCTATGTAAGCCCTGGTGACAGGCTGGTTGTATGCGATTATGGCCAGTGTCTCATAGGCAGCGGGAGTAAGTCCCTGCCTTTTCCGTACGGTTCCGAGCTTCTGTATGTATTCATCCATTTCCGGCTTGGTACACAGCTGGTATCCGTCATCTATCTGCCTGATCATGATGCCGCGCGGCGAGTTCTGGTATTTATATACCAGGTTGGACATGATCATTTTTGTCGTTTTCCTGTCATGACCTATTATTTCTGCCAGCTTGTCAAGCGGCACAGGATCTCCCGAAGCAAAAAGCACGGCTTCTATTATGATTTCGGTATCGGTTATCGAACTCATTTACATATCATCCTCTATTATGGGCATCGGATCGGTATCGTCATTCTTCCTGCCGGGGGTGATGTAGATCTCGCCAAAAGGAACAGGCTGTTCTATGGCGGCATACCCTGCCTTGGTTATCTCGAGCATGGCCAGAAAACCTGTCGCAACTTCGAGACGACTCTTTTTCCTTATACTGAAGACCTTTGAAAAGCAGATCCTGATCCCCTGGTCGAGAAGCTCGAGGATCTCCCTGACCTTGGCCTTAAGGGAAACTTTCTCCCTGTTCAGGATTTTCTGCATCCTGCCGGTTACGTCGGCTCTCTTTTCACGGTATTTCTTCAGAAGTTCAAGCATATACGATCTCAGGATCGCGGGAGAAACTTCTATCTCGTTTTCGGGGGAGACGGCAGGAATCGCTTCAGGAAGCTTATAGTGAGCCTTGCTCCATTTGACCTCCCTCTCGCCCAGCACCTTTGCATATTCCTTGTATTTTTTATACTCAAGCAGCCTGATTATCAGTTCTTCCCTCGGGTCGGCCGCTTCCTCCTCCGTCGGCTCCTTTTCGGGCAGCAGCATGCGGGACTTTATATGAAGAAGCGTGGCAGCCATGACAAGAAATTCCGAGGCTATCTCCAGGTCAAGTTCCTGCATGGCATTGAGATAATCAAGATATTGCTCTGTTATGATATTTATGGGTATGTCATAAATATCTATCTGGTTTTTTTCTATCAGATAGAAAAGCAGGTCGAAAGGGCCTTCGAAATTCTCAAGTTTTATTGTGCAGGCATCAGTCAGCGCGCTTTTCACTATATCCCCCATCCAGCCTCGTAAGTTAGTTACCAGCCAACTTTCATGGCTTCCCTGACTTCAGCCATGGTTTTTTGTGCAACCGACCGGGCTTTTTTATTGCCCTCGTTTATGATATCCCTTATGTCATCGAGTCTGTTGACCCACTCCTGCCTTCTCTCGTATATCGGCGTCATGACCTTCGCCACATTCGCAGCCAGCTTTTTCTTGCAGGCGACACAGCCTATTTCGCCGTTCCTGCACTGATGCTCGATCTCAGGGACTTCGTTCTCGGAAAAGATCTTATGGTAAGCATAGACCGTACATACTTCCGGATGCCCGGGGTCGGTTTTGTGGATCCTGGCAGGATCGGTTATCATGCTCATGATCTTTTTGTTCACAGTCTCAGGATTGTCGGAAAAAGCTATGGTATTATTGTAACTCTTGCTCATCTTGCGCCCGTCGGTGCCTGGAAGCACCTTTGCCTTCGTCAGGAGCGACTGGGGTTCCGGGAACAGTTCGCATCCGTAAAGGAAATTAAACCGCCTTGCTATCTCGCGGGTTAACTCCACGTGGGGAAGCTGATCCTCTCCGACGGGAACAAAGTCGGCCTTGTACATCAGGATGTCGGCAGCCTGCAGGCACGGATAGCCCAGGAAGCCATAAGTGGTAATGTTTTTATCCTTCATCTGCGAAAGCTGGTCCTTATACGTGGGACACCTGTACAGCCATGAAAGGGGAACAATCATGGAAAACAGCAGGTGAAGCTCCGCATGCTCCTTTATGTCGCTCTGTATGAAAAAGGTACTCTTATTCGGATCAAGACCTGCGGCAAGCCATCCGGCCAACAGATCGGTAATATTATTCTTCAGCTCCCCGGTATCTTCGTAACCGGTGGTCAGGGCATGATAGTCTGCGATAAAGAAAAAGCAGTTGTAATCATCCTGGAGCCTGATCCAGTTTTCAAGGGCCCCGAGGTAATTGCCCAGATGCAGGGCTCCCGTTGGTCTCATACCGCTCAATATGGTTCCTTTTTTCTGCATAACCAAAACTCCAATCCCTGATATCTTATTTAATAATATTATGATATTATTGATAGCCCAGTCAAGCTTTCAGGGCCGGAGCAACCGCAAAAATCACCTGACAGACCTGCCTGTTTTGATAAAAATCCTTGCAAAGGCGGATACTTCGTGTTAATATATTGTTTGTTGCACGAAGCCGATAGGAGGTGAGTATAGATGCCGAATATTAAATCAGCAGCTAAAAGAGTGAAAGTAAGCGCAGCCAAAAGGATGCAGAACCGTATAAAGAAGTCCGAGCTTAAGACTACTCTGCGCAATTTCCGTGAAGCTTTGGAGGCAAAGTCTCCCGAAACCCCGGAACTGCTCAGAAAAGCCATTAAAAAGATAGACCAGGCTGCTGCCAAAAATATCATCCACAAGAATACCGCCTCCAGGAAGAAATCTCAGCTTCAGAAAGCTTTTGCCGCTATGAACGCGGAATAAGCCGGTTAACCGGTATTCATATGCAAATAAAAAACTGCTGACAAATCATATTTGTCAGCAGTCAAGACGTACCTGAGGTACGTTTTTTATTTTGCTATTCCGGGGACGGTTTGATTTAAAAGAACCGTCCCTTAATTTACATTTTTGACGGTTATCTTATCCATTGTCACATCGGCATGACGTACAACAATATCGCTTATTTTGGCGACCTCCTGGGCAGACAGGCTTGACGCCTTAACTATAACGTCCACGTTGTCCGTTTCGCTCATGTACGCCAGGGCATCCTCGAATCCCAGTTGTTTTACCAGGGTTTCAATGGTGTTCTCCGCTTCGGACCTTCTTATAATACCGAGAAGTTTTTCCTGCGCTTCCAGTTGCGTTACCGTCGCGGATGCGGCCACCGTTCCGTCAGCCGAAGCGTTTGCTATGGCGGTCAGTTCCTCTTTCTGTTTGCTCCTGGCCCTGTCTCTCTCCATGCGTATGGCAGCGAAGTACCCATCCGATTGCTGTATGTTATTCTTGCTTGTATCAGTATCATCCGAGGCATCCACATAAACCGCTGCTCCGGGTATGTCCTCCAGCCTGTCTTCCTGTCCTGCGGCTGAAGCTTCCGTGGCAGGCTTTCCGGCTTCTCCGCGCGTATTGTAGTTATACTGCAGTATCCCGACCGAGATTATTACAAGAACAAGCCCCAGTACAACTATTTGCTTCCTTTTCATACCCTTTCCCTCCACAGGCAAATGTCGTAAGTTTTTATTAGGCGAAAGATTATAAACTTATGGCATTATTGCTCTATATAAAAATTATATTTACGATGCTCCCCTATTTATGCTTCAATATCTGGACCCTGTGCTCAGGGATTCCCAAAAGGGTGCAGACGGCATTGTTCAGCTGGGCCCTGATCAGGATATCATCGGCTCCCTCGGCAACCACGACCACTCCCTGGATCTGCGGGATTATTACTTTCAGGATGACCGGCTCATCGTTCCCCGACAAAACCAGCTGGCGCGTCTCGCTTATCTCAGATGATCTGCCGTCAGCCCTTTCCTCGTTCCTGGTATCCTGCTCGTTATTGTAGGCAGGGACCTGCTCGCCGCCCGTGTCGGCGAACACCATAACGCTTACCTCCCCCGCTCCCTCAACCTTGGATAAGATCTCTGCCAGTCTTCTCTCGATATCAGCCACCATGTCCTGACCGTTTATGAACTTTCCCGGCTGGTACGAACCGGTTTCATAGCTTTGGGCGCTGCCTGAGTTTTTCATGGTGTCCTTCGTCCCGGATGGTTTTGCCAGTGAACTGGCGGCTATAAGGATTATGATCCCGAGAATCACTATAATGAGCAGGATCTCGAAAGCAGAAAGCTTTCTTTTCTCTTTTCCGTCATTTTTCCTGACAAAGAAGCCGGTAATGCCTTTTATCATATTAACCTCCTCCATTGAACCCGCTAAGTTCTATAATGACCTGGTTCCCGTCAATGGCGAACACTTCGGTGAGCTCCTGTTTTATATACTCTACCTTTGCCTTGTCTATGGTTTTTGTGCTGTTCCGGCCCGAAGGCTCCAGTTTCAGGTACAGGGTTCTTATCATGCAGTAGCGCTCATCATTGGGGTCCTCGTATAATACCGCGTCGGCTGCCGCGACCGAAAACTCCGGATCGGCCCTGAACCGTCCCTTGATGTCATTTATAAGCGACTGCCTGTAGACTTCCAGCATCTGCTTCGAATCCTCTTCCATGAGCCTGTCTATCCTTCTCTTCAGTTCTTTCTCCGAAAGCTTCACATAATCGTTCCATACCATGCTGTCAAAATCGAAGCCGCTTTTGGCCATATTCAGGACCGGCATGGCCATTGCGACCGTCACCGAAAGCCCGCAAACGAGTCTGACGTACTTGTTCAGGTTCCCTTCGGGAGCGAACTTTTCAATTATCGAGCATAAAACGGTTATCGTAACCAGTGTTATTATCCATGCCTTAAGCGTATCCATCCCGGCCCCCTACTTCATGACGCCGCTTGCGTTCATCAGTGTTCCTGCCAGTAAAATAATAACGAAAAGCGCCGCTCCCATGATCCCCATTATCACCGAAAGACAGCCCGCTGCTTCTTCAATGGCCTCGCATACGTTCTCATCGCATATGGGCGAGCCGAAAGCCGCTGCCAGCCTTAATGCAAGCATGATGACGAATACCTTGATGAACGGGATCACCGAAACAACTATGAGGACTGTTACTGTAAGTATCCCGGCCACGTTTCCCGCCGCAGTCGTGCACAAAATAATGGTGTCCGCAGCGTCGGCCATGTACTTCCCGGCTACCGGAACAAGGCTGCCAAGAGCGAACCTGGTTGTTTTCAGGGTTACCGCATCAACCGAGGAACTTGCAATCTTCTGGACTGAAACGATAACAGAAAATACCATCGTCAATATTCCTGTGGCCCATACAGCCCCGCTCTTCAAAAGCTTTGCCAGGTTCTTGACTTTAAAGCGTTCGGAAACGCTGTCAACCAGGAACAGCAGTCCCGCCATTACCGTTAGCGGGAGGAATACGGTTTTTAAAAGCTGGCATGCGGCATTCACTCCAAAAAGCATCAAAGGCTGCATGGCAGATACCGACACTATCCTCCCCGCAGATGCCATCAGCGCGAACAGGGCAGGCATCGCAACAGAAGCAATTGACTGCATCGACTCGATGGTGGTCATGGCTGTTTTCACGATGCTTCCGAAACTGACAGCGGATATCACGATCAGTACCCCGTTGACCGTTAGCTTTGCGACTTCGTTGGGAATCCCGCTTCCCAATGGCTGCAGGGAACGGATCACGGCTCCCAGGACCATCACCGCGAACAGCTGCAGGACCAGCGCCAGGTTAGCCTTAACTTCCTCACCAAGGACCGAGAGAAGTATTTTGGGAAGGTTCTTAAGGCTATCGGCCGGTCTGCCCCTGAGAGCGCCGTCCAGGATATCCTGAGAACTGAAATATGACTTTGCTATTGGCATCTTTTCGATCTCCTCATCCATTGCGTCCCTGATGGACCTGATGTCAACGCTTTTCAGCTTATTTTCAATGATCTCCTCATTCAGTCCCGCTTCATCATCCCCGTATGGCAGGCAGTATCCCGCAACAGGAGATAAAAGCATAACCAGGGTCAGGATCATGAACGTTATTTTTTTCAGGCCATTTGTCTTCATTATGTACATTCACCCGTTCCTCCCGCGTACATCAGCATTGGCCGGCATAAGGTCTCAAATCAGGGAAGAGATAATCCTGATCAGTGATGTGGCTATTGGAACCGCAACAGCAAGCATCATGATCTTTCCTACAGTCTCTACCTTCCCTGCTATGGAATTCTGCCCCACATCCCTGCAGGCGTCAACGGAAAACTGAGTCACATAGGCCATCCCGGTCACCTTCAGTACCGGCACGAGCAGGTTTCCGTCAATACCCGCCTTGCTGACCGTATCCTCCAGGACTTCTATTATCGCCCCGGCCTTGCTGAAAGCCACGACCAGGACAACTATCCCGAAAGCGAGCCCGAGCAGCAGCCCCAGTTCAGGTTTTTTCTCGGATATTATAACGGCCAGGATCGCGGCTACTATTCCTATCACGGCAATCCGAAAAAGTTCAGCTTCCATACCAGATCCCTAAAATCCAAATAGTGTTTTGACGGTGTTGAAAAGGTTAACGATCTCCTTCGCCACCATCAGCAGGACTACAACAACTCCGGCCAGCGTGGTCATCATGGCCATCTCCTCCCTGCCCGATTTTGAAAGCACGATGTTCAAAATTGATACCAGAATACCGATTGCCGCTATCTTGAATATCAGATCCACATCCATACCTGCTTCCTCTCCTGCACAGGGGACGATTCCTCCGTGCACTTTTTCTTCATGGCTACATTTATCAATCAGTCACTGGTATATCCTGTTTCAGTTGTCATGCTGTTCGAAAACCAATTTATCTCATAAGGGAATGCCGCTTCATATCAGCAGGATAACCACAGCCGCGCCGCACAGGGCGCCGAGGTTTCTGTACAGCTTGCCTTTCGTTCGCACGGCCTCCTCGGCCTGTTTCTCCAGCAGCGCGACATTTTCCCTTGCCATTTCAAGCACCGGTTCCTGGTTATACCTGTCCGATTTGCCCAGCAAATCGCCGAAATCATCCAGTTTATCCCAGTCCGATGGTTCCAGCGGCAGTAAATCCCTGCTTTCAGAGATTACTGTCCTCCATGCCGAACCTGCGTCCAGGCGCTGTTCTCTCATTAACTGGCTGCATTTCATAAAGATATCCGACCACATGCCCCCGGTCCCCCTGGCGCCGATATCCTCAAATGCGGCATAAAGAGGTATCCCAAGGCCGCAGATCCTGTTTTTCAGGTCAAGCAGGATCTCTGAAAGTTTTGCCAGGGCACGCCTCCTCTCTGCCAGTCTTGCAGACAGTTTCATCCCGAAAGCAGTGCATCCCCCGAATACCATCAGGCATCCGATTCCCTTTAATAAAACAACCGAGCTCATTTCCACAGGCATCCATCACCTTTGCCCATCTTTTTCCCTCGTTCATTCCAAGAAGTATTATCCTCTCAAACCCATCTTCAGCGGCTAACTGCCCAACCCCCAGCCTTTTTCTGAAATCTTCGAGGCCAAAGGCATGGGCGGTGGCAATTATCCTTACTCCCGCGTTCCAGGCCATCCTTATGGCATCCGGATCACGGTTCGCACCTAATTCATCCACAACAATGACCTGGGGAGCCATACCCCTGAGCATCATCTCAATGCCGTCGCTTTTACGGCAGCCGTCCAGCACGTCGGTCCGGGGTCCCAGGTCGTTCTGGGGCACGCCCCTGTAACTTGCCGCCAGTTCGGACCTCTCGTCGATCACCGCAGTCCTGAGACCCTTGAAAAATCCCCCCGTCCCGCTGCTAACAAGCCTGCACAGGTCACGCAGAAGGGTAGTTTTCCCGCACCGGGGCGGAGACAGTATCAGTGTATTGTAAATATCCTGCCGGCTGCGCACGATATAGCTGAAAACTTCCCTGGCACAGTCTTTTACCTGCCTGGAAAAGCGAATATTGACGGAGGAAATGTCCCTCATCCCCCTGATGCTCGTTCCTTCATAGATCACCGTTCCGCATATTCCGGCCCTGTGCCCGCCTTTCAGGGTTATGAATCCCCGGCTTATGTCATCCTGGTAGGCATAGACCGAATGCTCGCATAGCAGCATGAACAGGTCATTGACCTCTTTCGGTGAGATAACGAGCGCGAATTGGGAATTGTCCGATAAAAACCCGTCCCTGCCTATAAAGTGGTCAAATCCTGAGAACACTCCCATTAAGGGCTGGCCTGCCCTAATCCTCAATTCCTCGAGTTCCTTCAGGTATTCCCGTTTTATACCCCTGACGGCTGTTTTTATCCTGTCGGGAAGGTATAATGAAATAAGTTCGTCAAACCCTTCACAGCCATCCCTTTCGTACCTCATGGATATCCTCCGCATAAAAATATTAAAAGAACATGCTTATATGTATGTCCTTTACCATCGTCTTATGATTGATTTAATTTTTCATATAACGGTTTATTTGCCGGAAGCAGTATGACTTATCTTAACATTCGGGAAAGACTCTTTAAGTTCTGACATATGCGTTTCTTATGACTTGATACAGTCTGTCTGTTTTTAAAGATTACTTCCCTTTCGCCCCTTCCGTTCGTTTCAAAGAGGAGTAACTCGAATCCGTCCAGGAGATTCCAAAACCGCAGCCGATGTCTCATACAGTTTTTACATTATTGGTCCTGAAATAATCAAGAAAAATATAATCCCTTTCATATAATCCCTTTCGGGGTTAATATATTTCCTGAAATCAGAGATATCATGATTTGCCCATTCACGGCCCCAGTAATTCATTTTACTTCACCTGGCATTATCTTATCCCAAGGGTTTGCAATAACGGTATACATTTCGGTTGAAATTCTCGAGAAGTTTTACCGGGCCGTCATGCTGAAACCCGGATTTCTTATAGAAGTTGATCCCGATTTCATTGCCCTCAAGAACCCATAATAATATTTCCCTGTATCCCGACTTCAATGCTATATTTTTACAGAACTCCACCATTCGGGTACCAATACCGCTCCTTGTCATCAGCGGATCCACATATATCCCCCATATTTCATAGGAGCCTTTTTTCCCCTCATCGCGGCATGGACCGACTGTCATAAAGGCTTTTATAATCCCGTCTTCCTCGTACACATATGTATCTTCCCTGTTCTCTTCTATGGACTGTTTAAAGGAAGCAGCCCTTTTTACCACTTCCATCTTTTTGAAAAGGAAATCGTCAGGTATCAGGTTCCTGTATGCGAATCTCCAGCCAAAAACATGTATCTCCGCCAGGCGGTTCGCATCTTCTGTTGTCGCTTTTCTTATCACATAAAGATATTGCATCTTCAAGCTAATTGCCCTTCATACAGCCTGGTACGGCGGTATCGTATAAAATATGCTGTCCTTTGATTGTCCAAAAACAATTGAATATATTTTCCAAAATTATATAATTAATTATAGGTATGCAAGGCTTGTGCTATCAATGCACTTTCCTGATACAGCTCCGAAATTGAAAAAAGGAGGAATACGATGAAAAAGCTTCTGTCACTGTTGTTGATTCTATGTCTGTTAATTTCCATGGTCGGCTGTGGCACCGGAACCCAGGAAACGGACATGGAACAGCCTACACAACAGCCTGTTAAAGATCAGCCTTCTGAAGCATTTCAGCCCGGCGAGGAAGCAAAGCCGACAGAAGAAACTCTGCCCGCTGAAGAAGTGAAGAAGGACGGGGAAGAGCAAAAAGGCAACCTTATCCCCGGCGGGTCATTCGACGAATCCAACAGCATGTGGGGAATCTACACGGAATCCGGGGGAAGTGCATCCTATGCAGTAAAAGACGGGCAGATGGAAGTAGTCATCGAAAGAACAGGCCGCGTCAAGCATGCTGTACAAATTTACTGCGACGGATTTAAGGTATTCCAGAACGCCGTATATAAGATGGCATTTGACATAAAATCCACCATAGACAGGACAATCGAATGGCGCATCCAGCTCAATGGGGGAGATTATCACGCATACGCAGGCGAGGGAAGCCTTCCTGTAACAACTGAAATGCAGCACTTTGAGTTTACTTTCACGATGAAAGAGCCAACCGACCTGGCCCCAAGGTTCTGCTTCAACCTCGGTTTCCATGAACCCGACGGAGAGTTGCCGGCACATACTGTCTATATCGATAATGTAGAACTCATCATACTGGATGATTCCAGCGCGGTAATCCCTGATACCAATATCCAGGAGGGGCCTGCAATCAATATCAACCAGGTCGGTTACAGGCCAAATGATAAAAAGATCGCCATTTTCCGCGACAGCAGCAAAGATACGAAATTTGATGTTATTGATGTAAATACAGGAAAGACTGTGTTCACAGGAAATATCACCGGGAGCACAGAATCGAAAAGCGCAGGGGAAATTGTGGCTTACGGCGATTTTTCAAGTGTGACCGAACCAGGCAGATACAAAATCGCAGCCGAAAACAGCGGTGAATCGTATGAGTTCGTGATAGGTGAAGACGTGTATGGAGACATTTTTACGGATATAGTGAAAATGTTCTACATGATGCGATGCGGAAGCGATCTCGGCGAGGAGTATGCCGGAGATTTTGCGCATAAGGCATGCCATACCAGGAAAGCGACCATATATGGCACGAACGATACAAAGGATGTGTCAGGCGGCTGGCATGACGCCGGCGATTACGGGCGCTACGTGGTGCCCGGAGCCAAAGCGGCGGCGGATCTGTTACTGGCTTATGAGGACTTCAGTCAGGTATTCACCGATAATGTTGGCATACCCGAAAGCGGAAACGGTATCCCGGATGTACTCGATGAAGTCAGGTACGAACTGGAATGGATGTTAAAGATGCAGGATGAAAAAACCGGCGGCGTTTACCACAAGGTAACAGGGCTTAACTTTGACGGCACGGTAATGCCTGATGAATCATCCGATGAACTTTTTATCCTTCCTATTTCGAACTGCGCGACAGGCGATTTTGCCGCCGTAATGGCCATTGCCGCAAGGGTCTATGACCAGTATGACGCGGCATTCTCAAAGAAATGCCTTGCTGCGGCTAAACGCGCCCTTGCATATATGGAAAGCCATGAGAATAATGGCGGGTTTAAAAATCCAGGCGATGTACTTACAGGCGAATACCCTGATACGACTGATACCGATGAGTATTTCTGGGCATTGTGCGAGCTTTACAAGACTACAGGTGATCCTGCTTACAGCAGGAAGCTCAGCTCAATGGACATCAACATGATATACAACGGCCTTGGCTGGGAGTCGGTGGGCCTTTACGGCTACTATGCATATCTTACATCTGAAAGCCAGGACGCCGGTCTGGCAAATAAGATAAGCGACAGCTTCAATAAGTATATTTCCTATATAGAGTCTTATGCTAAAAAAGACGGATATTTCTCCATGGTAGGCGATGTATATCCATGGGGCAGCAATATGAAGCTGGCCAACAGCGGCATGGCTATCCTGATGGCAAACAGGATTAACGGCAAAGATACAGACCTTGCAAAGAAGCAACTGGATTACCTGCTCGGCGCGAACCCCACTTCGTACTGCTTTGTGACAGGTTATGGCACGCTGTCGCCGGAAAACACCCATCACAGGCCATCTATGGTATTAAACAAGACCATGAGGGGTATGCTTGTCGGCGGCGCCAACTCAAATCTTGAGGATCCATATGCAAGGAATGTGCTTGCCGGTCTGCCGCCTGCCAAGTGTTATGCCGATAACTCACAGAGCTATTCCTGCAACGAGATAACGATATACTGGAATTCGCCGCTTGTATATCTTATGGCCGGAATACTGACAGGGAAATAAACGAAAACAGCAGTGTCCCCAAACCCTTACGCCTTTTATCAGGAATTATAAAAATGCTTATATAGTCCCTGTGAGGATGGATGTAATTATCCCATAATGAACCAATACCTATAACAGTCTTATCTTCCAGGATAAGCAGGCTGTGCTTTGCGTCTCTTAGCCGGGGGATGTAATTATCCTGATATGACAGTATCCTGCCTGTTTTTTCCGAATACATTTCTGTGTATTCTGCAAATTCAATTCTTGTCATAATATACATATAGGTATGTCTCCGAAGGGGATATCAATATATGCTTCAGATTTCGATAAACAGTAGCTTATTATTTCATCGGTTGTCATGGCTTCTCCCTTTGCAATTACTCAATCACCAAAACACCCGCACAGTCTGATACCTGGGTATAGGTGCAATCAAGGCCTCTGCTAAGCAACGAGCTCCTTATTTCATCAAAAACAATATATATCTCATCCTCATCCCATCCATCGGGATAATAAAGCCTGCATTTTTCAAACTCAGATGTAGTTTTAAATGCAATATCTCCTATGATTATCTTCCCCCCGGGATTTAACAAGCTTTTCAATTCCGCTATAAAATCGACTTTATGTTCATTATCCAGATGATGCAACGCATATGTAGATACTATGAAATCAAATTTTACGTTTTTTACTTCGTCCGGCAATCCCCTTGAAAAATCTGCTTCGATGAAATGGGCTTCGGGCATTTTTCTTCTGGCGATTTCTGTCATTTTGGAAGAAAAATCGATTCCATAAACTTTTGCTCCATTGCGATACAGTCTGTAAGTCAATGTTCCGGTACCAAATCCTACGTCCAGTATTTTGGGTCCGGGAGTATCCCAGTCAATCCGGTTATATACATGATCCAAAACATCATAATAGCCCTCAAAGGGATAGCCATTGGATTCTGCCACATACCTGTCATAGTTCTCAGCCCAAAGATCAAACCCGGTATCGTTCAGCATGTGATCCTCCTGTATTTTTGCTTTGATGATGCAATTTTTCTTTCTTCTTTACCTGCTTAATTGCCCGCAATGATATATCATTGAAAATGCAATATCATTGATGAATATGAAATCAGTATACCATAATTTTCTTCAGTCGAAGATAACATAAAAAAGAGCCGTATCTGATAATACGGCTCATTGTCTCATTCGTCATTATGGTATTACTTATAATTCTTATAAGTGATCGAATCGTATACCCGGGTGTTCATTATGATGTTGTAACGGGGTTCCAGCCCCCAGCTGTCGATGGCGCTTTCATAGAATTTCTCGCGGTCCTGGTATTCAAGTGAGCTTTTCACGTCAGCCTTCACATCTTCATAATCAGTTCTTCCGTCCACCTGGGCGACATAGATCACATAATCCGTTTCTATTATGTCAAGAGCTCCGATTTCGTTTTCAAATGCCCATTTGATAAGAGTTGAGTTCTCATTGTATGATAAGGTTTCCTTGCCGACGGTATCATCCTCGCTTGCAGGTTCTTCTTCGGTATATTGTGATATAACCTTGGTAATCGGCTCTCCCTGTTTTATTTTTTCCAATGCCTCTTCGGCGGTCTTTTTCTTTGCTTCGATTTCCTGATCTGTAAGCATAGAACCCTGGTCATTGAACTTAAAGAACGTTATATAACTTATGTCAACCTTGTCATATGCATCTTTGTTTTTATCATATTCAGCCTTGATTTCATCCTCGGTAAATTCCTTCGCCTTGTACTCATCCTCAAGGTACTTGTTTTTGAATTTGTCTATCAGGGCTGACTTCTCATATATGCTCTGGAGTTCCCTTGAACCTATATTATAGTACGCGCGGAACTGCTGCTCGGTCATCTGACCCTTCAGGGCGCTGATCTTTGTGGCGGCCTGGTTTTTAATCTCAGAATCTACTTTAAAACCGGCTTCTTTAGCCTTGATGTATTGGATTGTGAAATCCTTGGAAAAATCCAGAGCTTTGTTCTTTGCTGCTTTAAACGGATCCTGGCCGTCAGCGGGAGTTGTCCAGAATCCGTTCTTCTCCGCATCGGTAGTCAGGCCTTCGCTGTTTTCAGTAATAGATATCTGTTGGCTAAGGAAAAACAGGTATTCCGTTTTCGATATCCTGTGCCCGTCTACTGTCGCCACATAGCTGTTGGAATCGATTATAAAACAAGAGACAGCTATGACTGCTACGATAACGATAGCTGCTATGATCCTGTCACGGATAATTTCCCGCCGGGTCCTGATCAGTTTCTTTTTGGACATACCTGTCTTTTTCTTTGATGCTTTATTATCCATATGTTCCATCCTTTTCCCCGAATGATAATATCGTTCAAATTATCCTTCAAGTAAACAGCTGCATTTTAAAAGGCTTAAATACATAATAACTCATTGGTTCCCTAACTTCAATTTCTGCAGGTCCTGTAATAGAATTTTAATATTTTCCGTTACCTCGCGGGAACTCAGGCCTTTTGTCCGGATGGAAAGGTAGGGTTGTTTCCCCGCGCTGAACATAAGTTTTCCCCTCCATTTGCCCATTAATTCCCCGATTTTCTCCAAAGGTATGTCGGCGTGATCGGCAAAATACAGCAATACTGCATCCTCTTTTTCTTTTATTGCCGCAAAGCCAAGCACGGACGCCAGGTTTCTTATATAAGCCACCTCTATGAGAAGCTCGGTTTCGGGCGGTATATCCCCGTACCGATCAATCAGTTCATCCCTGATGTCGAGTATATCATCTTCGGTTTCAACAGCCGCGATGGAACGGTACATATCTATCCTCTGCTCTTCGCTGCTGATATATGACGCGTCGATATACGCGCTTGAAAGGAGCTCAACCGTGGTATCAACAGCCCTGTTGGTGCTGGCCTTTCCCTTAAGCTCCGTTATAGCCTCGTCCAGGAGCTTCAGGTACATGTCATAACCGACCGACTGCATATGCCCGTGCTGTTCGGCACCTAAGAGGTTTCCCGCCCCTCTTATCTGGAGGTCCCGCATCGCTATCTTGAACCCCGAGCCGAACTCCGTAAATTCCTTTATCGCTTTCAGCCTTTTTTCCGCGATCTCGCTCAGGACCTTGTCCTTTTTATACGTCAGGTACGCATAGGCAAGCCGGTTGGACCTGCCGACCCTTCCCCTGAGCTGGTAAAGCTGCGCCAGGCCAAGCCTGTCCGAATCCTCTACGATAATGGTATTGACATTCGGCATATCTATGCCTGACTCAATAATAGTGGTACATACGAGTATGTCAAATTCCTTGTCAATGAATGCCTGGATGATTCGTTCAAGTTCCCTCTCACTCATCTGCCCATGGGCATAGTCGATCCTTGCCTCGGGCACCAGCGCTTTAAGCTGAGCAACCTTGGACTGGATTCCCCTTACCCTGTTATACAGGTAGAAGACCTGGCCTCCGCGGGCCAGTTCCCTGTTTATGGCGCTCTGGATCAAGTCATCCCGGTGCTCCACCACGTAGGTCTGGACTGGGTACCTGTGCTCGGGAGGATCCTCGAGGGTACTTATATCCCTGATTCCCGACAAAGCCATGTTCAGCGTCCTTGGTATGGGAGTAGCTGAAAGCGTCAGTATATCGACTTTCGGATAACGTTTCTTTATAGTTTCCTTGTGCTCGACTCCGAAACGCTGCTCCTCATCGATTATAAGAAGCCCGATGTCTTTGAACCTGACATTTTCCCCCAGTATCATGTGGGTCCCAACAAGGATGTCTATCTTCCCGCTTTTCACGTCCCTTATCACAGCTTTCTGATCGGCTTCAGTCCTGAACCTGCTCAGCATTTCCACTGTAACCGGAAATCCTGATAACCTTTTTTTGAGGGTCTCAAAATGCTGGGCAGCCAAAACGGTCGTCGGAACAAGGAACGCGACCTGCTTTCCATCCATGACAGCCTTAAATGCCGCACGAATGGCTACTTCTGTCTTCCCATACCCCACGTCTCCGCACAGCAGCCTGTCCATGATAGTCTCCGATTCCATGTCCTTCTTTATTTCTTCGACGCAGCGAAGCTGATCGGGAGTCTCTTCAAACTCGAAAGTCTCCTCAAACTGTTTCTGCCATACGGTGTCATGCGAAAATGCGTATCCCTTCGAGTTCTGACGCTCAGCCTGGATCCGGATCAGGTCGCTTGCAAGGTTCTTCAGTGATTCCTTTACCCTGGCCTTCTGCTTTGCCCACTCGGTGCCTCCGAGCTTGTTAAGCCTTGGCTCGCGGCCTTCCGAGCCTATATACTTCTGGATCAGGTTCATGCTCGTCGTGGGGATATACAGCGTGCCCCCGTCTTTATATGTTATCTTCAGGTAATCCCTTCTTATCCCCTCAACGACCAGTTGTTCAATACCGTTATAGATGCCTATGCCGTGCGCCTGGTGAACCACATAATCGCCAGGCTTAAGATCCGTGAATGAGGATATCCGCTTTCCTTTCTCATGAAATCTTCTGCCGGTACGGGTCTTTGCCGGCGTCAATTCGCTTTCGGTCAGGAATACCAGTTTCTCATCGTTATATACGAAGCCGGTTTGGAGATGCCCCTCGGTTACAAGCACGGACACTCCTTCAGGCCATTCCCCGTAATTGCCGGCGATAGCTGCTTTAACGCCAAAATCCCTAAGTTCTTCGGATAATTTACTGATCCTTTCCCCGGAAGAACACAGGATCATGACCCGGTATCCCCCGGAAGACCATTTATTAATGTCGCTGCTTATCAATTTAAGCTTCCCGCTGTATGAACCTATACTGGAACCGCTCACCGTGACTCTTTCGGCTTTCCTGACAGTAATGGGATCATCTGTGTCGAGGGATTCGAGGGTTATAATGCTGTTGTTCCCGGCCCTCTCCAGAAGGCTGTCAAGATCGAAGAGCATGGAGAACGTATCCCTGAGGATAATTCCTTTCTCCAGAAGGGTTTCGCACAGGCTGTTCAGCGATTCCAGCTCGTTGTTCATCCGTTCACGGGTCCTGGCTGATTCCTCAAAAAATACCAGATGCCTGCCCTTCAAGTAGTCGAAAAGGCTGGCTTTCTTTTCAAGAAGACAGGGTATGAACTTGTCAACCCCGGTAAAATAGTGGTTATCCTGAAGTTTCTCGATATACCTGTCTATATTCCTGGACAGAAGGGAACCCAATTCTTTCGATAAAAAGGGAAGCGTGTCTTCAAGGGATTTTTTGATCCTGTCTTTTATCCCATCTATCTGATCCCGGGAATAAACGATTTCTCTTGCCGGATATATGTTCAGTTCATCGCATTGGGACACCGAACGCTGGGTATCTTCCGAAAACCAGCGCATGGAGTCGATCTCTATATCGAAAAACTCGAGACGGCATGGCATATCACAATTGACCGGGAAAATGTCAACGATTCCGCCGCGCCTGGAGTACTGGCCCCGTCCCTCGACTTTCTCTTCCCTTTCATAGCCCATCTCAAGAAGTTTCATCTCAAGAAGGCCAATATCTACAGTATCACCGGGCCGCAAGGTCACAAGCCGTTTCCCGAACTCGTCGGGATCCATCAGGTAGTGCATCAGCGCTTCGCCTGAAGTAACGATAAACTTATAGTCGCCGTTTATGATCCTGGCCAGCGCAGCCACCCTTGTATGGGTTTGCTCAAAGCTCCTGGCTTCCACGTCATACAGCATTATTTCACGGTTCGGCAAAAAAACCGCGCCGTCGCCCGTCAGGTATGACAGGTCGAGGTATGCCTGCCGTGCCTGCATCTCGTTCCACGCCACATAAAGACCTTTAAACCCGGTCATTTCAGCGACGGTGTCCGCGATATGGCGTTTCTGGGAATCGGAAACGCCGAAAACGACCGAATCGGTCCCTTTCCCTGCGAGATAAGCTATACGGTTTATATTTTTCGAATCCTTCATCACTGAGGTAATAAGCTTCATAAATACCCTCTTGTTTTCAGTCTTTTGACCTTCCGTCCAATTGTCAGTATACATCGAAAGCAAAAGTCTTTATCATCAGCCAGAACACATTGCCGTCATCAATGCCGAGGATGGTCTGCGTTACCCCGACCATGCTCCGGTATAGCGGACCTGTAATCGCCCTGATAAAGGTGCTTATAAAGTCGTTCGGGACAAGGATGACTATGGTTAGGAACGCAAGGCCGATATATTGCTCGTATCTCGCGAACCTGTAATACGCTTCTTCGGGTACAAAAGCGGATATCAGCCGCGAGCCGTCCAGGGGAGGCACGGGAATCATGTTGAAAACCGCCAGGCTTATGTTTACCGTGCCAAAATAAAAGAAAAACAGGGAAATGTAATATAACGTTTTCAGCGAACCTTCGATATCCATGAAAATAACGCCCGCATCGGCAAGCTTTGCAATGATACCGCCTATAATAACGCTGATGAGCGCAAGCAAAATGTTCGAAAGCGGTCCGGCCATGGCAACGAGAATCATGCCGGAACGGCGGTTTTTCAGGTTGCCGAAATTAACAGGAACCGGCTTTGCCCAGCCGAATCCTGCAGTATACAGCATAAGCAGGCCTAAAAGGTCGATATGCCTGAAGGGATTGAAAGTGAGCCTGCCGGCCATTTTCGCGGTGGGATCGCCCAACCTGTAAGCTACCCAGCCATGGGCAATCTCATGCACAGGAAGGATAATGAATAATATGGGCGTCATCAGCAATATGCTTTCCAGCGATAAAAAACTCATGGTTCTGCCTTCCTTTGATGCTACTTAATCAATCCGACAACCGGCTCCAAGAATACAAGGATTCCGATTATGACAGAAATGGCCGCGCTGAACAGTACCGCTCCCGCGCTGATATCCTTTACTTTTTTCGCTTTTTCCGAGTATTGATCAGTCACCATGTCAGTTAGTATTTCAATTGCCGTATTGAACAATTCAGAGACTATGACAAGGCCTATCGCAATAAATACCGCCAGCCAGCGGGTGTTATCGATCCTCAGCAGCAGTCCCGCAATTATCACTAGCACGGCGGCAATACCATGTATCGTCATGTTCCGTTCGCTTTTGAAAGCCGTTAAAAGACCTCTGAAAGCATTTTTGAAACTTGTCCCAAGGTTTCCGTTCTTCATTTCACAGAAAGCCCCATTTCCTCCAGTATGCTTTCCTGCATGGAAAACATAACGGTTTCATCATCTTTCGTCTCATGGTCATACCCTAAGAGGTGAAGAGTCCCGTGCACAGCCAGGAAAGCAATTTCCCGCTCCCGGGAATGGCCATATTCATCAGCCTGTTCCAGGGCTTTTTCAACCGATATTATTATATCACCAAGGCACACCCTCCCCGAGTCCGGATCAATATCCCCGGCCTCTATCCGTGGCTTGCCTTCAGAATAATCAAGGAGCGGAAAAGAAAGAACATCGGTGGGCCTGTCGATCCCCCTCTGTTCCCTGTTCAGCTTTCTTATCCCCTCGTTATCCGTAAGGGTTACATATACTTCACAGGGTGTACTGAAGCCGTTCTTTTTGACGCAGAGCTTCACTGCCTTCTCAATCAGCTTTATTGTTTCCCTCGGTATCTGCCTGTCCTTTTGACGGTTGTATATTGTGACTTTCATCGGCAATCCCCCTGATAATCAAATTTTGCCTGGGTATATTGTTGTAGATGCTGTTGTCGAGTTCCTGCAAGCTGTTTTTCTTCTCCAGCTCAGGGTATTCGGGCCGTTCATGGTAGACCCCGCTCAATACCTTTATGAAGCTGTCAGCTATTATGCTGAGATCCCTGAGCGTCAGATCACAGCGGTCCAGCTGCCCGTCATCCAGCTTGTCCTTGATAATCTTGCGGACAAGTCCCTCGGTCTTTGCCGGGGTTTTTTCGGGTATGGAACGAACAGCGGCTTCCACCGAATCGGCCAGCATAACCACAGCAGCCTCCCTCGTGTCCGGAACCGGGCCTTCATAGCGGAAATCATTTTCGTTAAGTTCTTCGGCATTTCCGCCCTGGATGGCCTTGTGATAGAAATATGCGACAAGAGTGTTCCCGTGGTGCTGGGCAATCATATCCCGTATGACCCTTGGCAGCCGGTATTTTTCCGCCAGCTCTACCCCGTCCTTCGTATGCGATGTTATTACGCGGGTACTCAGGCTCGGGGTCAGCCTGTCATGCGGGTTGTCCGATAACTGGTTTTCCTTGAAAAAATGAGGACGCTTTAGTTTCCCAACATCATGAAAATAAGCTCCGACCCTTGCAAGCAGGGCATTTCCGCCAATCTCCCTCGTAGCCACCTCGGCCAGGTTTCCTACCATGAGACTGTGGTGGTATGTCCCTGGCGCTTCCATAAGGAGCTTTTTCAGGAGAGGATGGTTCGGATCAGCCAGTTCCAGCAGTTTCAGCGGAGTTATCACGTTGAAGGTGCTTTCCAGGAACGGCAGCAGGCCTATCGCAAGGATTATCGACAGCATACCGTTCACGAATGCCAGGCCGCCGTTTGTCAACAGACTTTCAAGGCTCTTCTTCTCAATGATTCCTATAAGGGCGATGATCGCTGCGTTAAGGCAGCCCAGCAGCAGCCCTGCCAGGGATATTTTCCTTCGCTGGGTGGCGTTCGCCGTGGAAAACGCGGCAAATGTGCCTCCTATGGCAGACATGAGCATGAACTCAAGGCTGCCTCCAACCATGAGCGAGAAACTGAACGTAAGAAGTATGTTCACAGTTATGGAAGGTTCTATACCCAGGAAAATCGCAATCAGGACCGGAGTTATGAATATGGGGATGATAAAATATGACTGGTCGGGGATGAACTCACGGATAGCCCATGCAAAAAGGGTGGTTATCAGTATTGAAACGCATATCAGCAACATTGAATTCCTGTCGTAATAGACCTTGGGGTGGAACTTCCGGAGATATAGAACCGATGCAAGGATCAGGAGCAGTTCTATTATGAAAACCGCCATGTAGAGCAGGTAGTCGGGCTTGCCCGCGCTGTCTATGTAATTCAGTTCCTTCAGGACCTCGTAAATGTCTTCCGTTACCACGTCATCCTTGCTGATAATCCTTTCGTCTTTATAGATTATCACGGGTTTTTCCTTGATATATTTCTCGATGGTCTCTCTTCTCTTTTTATTCGTTGCTTCGATATCAACACGGCTGTTAGCCCTGATCACCTTCTGCAGCACGTCTTCTGCTATTGGTTTAAGGGACTCAAGCTCATGTCCTTCACCGATAGCGTTAAGGCTGCTGTTTATCTCGTTGTCAATACTGCCCTCCATCAGCTTTTTCTCTGTCAGCCCGGGTATTATTTTCTTTATGACCATTTCCTTTAGTTCCCCGAACTTCTCATCCCCCTGTTCGCTGAAGAGCATTTCGAGGGTTGGCTTGTCCAGCCTGGAAAGGACGCTGAAGTCCCCGTCCGGGTCAATGGCTTTTATTCCTTCCTCCGGCGACCTGTAATCCGGATTTCTCCTTACACCGGCAATCAGCTTCTCAAGGCTTTCAAAATAGTCATGGGCATCGTTCAGCATATTTATGTTGGCATTCTCGATCTCGATTATGACAGGTTCCTGTTCTGCAGCTTCTTCTTCGGCTTTCAGCCTTGTTTTAAGCTTGTTTTCGATATCCCTCGGCGCTGTTATATCGTACTGGGAGATATCACCGATGCTAAGCTTGTACTTTTTGGGAGCAGCTTCATATGCCACCAGCGCTGAAAGCACAAGCCACGTGATAAAAAGGGCGATATTCCGCTGGAACGATATGGTCCTGATCGTCTTTAACGGCTTTAACTCCGTCTTCTTTTTCTTTTTTCCACCCATCTACACGCTCCTGCCTTTCGCGTCGTTATCATATGCCCTGATTATACGCTGGACCAATTCATGACGTACGACGTCCTTTTCCGTAAGGTATATGAACGAGATCCCCTCAACGGAACCAAGTATCCTTCTTGCTTCTATAAGTCCTGATTTCCCGCCGGGAAGGTCTATCTGCGTGATATCGCCGGTTATCACCATTCTTGAGCCCATGCCCATCCTGGTTAGGAACATTTTCATCTGCTCCGGCGTGGTGTTCTGGGCTTCGTCAAGAATAATGAACGAATCATCGAGGGTCCTTCCCCTCATGTAAGCAAGGGGAGCCACTTCTATCACGCCTTTTTCCAGGTTGCTGTGATAGGTTTCAGGCCCCATGATCTGGTAAAGGGCGTCATAAAGAGGACGCAGGTAGGGATCTACCTTATTCTGAAGGTCTCCTGGCAGAAAACCAAGGCGTTCGCCTGCTTCCACGGCAGGCCTGGTAAGTATTATACGGCTTACAAGCTTCTCCCGGAATGCCTTGACCGCAAGCGCAACGGCAAGAAAAGTCTTGCCTGTTCCCGCGGGTCCTATCCCGAACACTATGGGATTCTTGAGCATGGCCTCGACATATTTCTTCTGGCCAAAGGTCTTCGATTTGATAGGCTTGCCCCTGTATGTCACGCAAATCTGGTCAAGCGGCAGGGAACCGTTGCTGACTCTCTCCTCCTCGGTAAGATCCAGCAGGTAACGAACATTCTGTTCTGTGATCAAATCCCCGCTTTCCGAAATCTGCATCAGTTTTTTGATGATATCCACCGCAGCGTCAGCCCGGCTCTCAAAACCGGATATATTGAGGACATCGTTTCTTGCGGTAATCTTCACATCGAGCCTGTCCTCTATCATCCTGATATTCCTGTCATTGGCCCCGAACAGGTTTAACGCCTGGCTTGGCCCGGTTAATTCCAATTGTCTTTCTACAACAGTATCCAAGTTTTTTTGCCATTCTTCCTTTCCTTAAGTATTTTTATCAGGTCCGGCGTGTTGCCTGTGTAATTTATTTATTCCGTTTTACTTAACAGTTCCGTCTCCTGCGTTGTTAATCGGTTGCGGGCACAAGCGCCGCTATGTCCTCCTCGCATTCGATGACTACCTGCATGTATATCTTGCCGTTTCCGTCTTCTGTCTGCTTTACGATTTCATCTATCACTACGCAGTCATCGGGCAGTTTCGCCTTTAGTTCCCTTCTTGCTGTCTCCACGGCGACCTCTATAGCTTCATCAAGGGTAAGGTCCACCTGTTTCTCGATTACCTCGTAGTAAGTCTCCACTGTCAGACCTATCGGAAACCTTATACCGAAAGGCGACAGGAACCTGTCCTCGGTCCTGGTCTCGTATATTTCAAATGGAGGATCTCCGCTCAATTTAAGTTTTCCGTCAAGGAACCTCAGGTATACGGTTTCATGGGATCTTTCTGATCTCAGCCTTTGGGTGTATACCAGGGAGACAGGGACCGTGTTTTCATACCAGGTCCTTGCTGTTATCCTGCCCAAAGCATGTACATCACGGGTCCCGAAATCCGGATTCTTGCTTTCAAGCCTTCCGGAAACCAGGACCTGGCCTTTTCTGACCGTATCGCCCTCCTGAACGAGCGCATTCCCGGCATAGACCTCCATCCTTGTTATGAGTCCGTCCCTCTCAGCCACGATATTGAATTTTTCATTGTTCTTTATTAAAACAGGCGGTTCTATGCTCTCCTTAACCGTAATGCACAGTTTTACGCCCTTTATTTCGACTCCTGCCCAGGCGAGTCCATCCACGTTCAGCACGATGCGCGAAGCTATTTTCTTGGGATCGATCCCGCGCTTGAAGCTACCTCTCCCAATATTCTCGGCTTCCAGCGCTTCCATGATCCGGGGAACCAGTTCCGGCTTGCTGCAGACGACCTCGATATCCCAGATCAGCGAAGTAGCCAGGACCAACAGAAATGCGAAAAGCAGCAGCCCGACCTTAAAACCTTTTCTTCTTCTCAGCTTATACAGGCAGAACGGCAATCCGCATTTCTTTTTGATATGTACCCTGCAGCCCGATTTTTTCGCCGCGGGACGCATCAGTCTGAAGCCCCTGAGGCTTGCCTTCATGGATGCCGACCAGGCATCGATTCTGACGATATCCCACAATAGGATCTGGCGCCTGGCGCAGATATTGATAAAACGCTCCAGGTTACTGCCTGTAACTATAATAATAACATATCCCCTGATATAATTCCATAAATGTACCAGAAACATAAGCCTCTCGACCTACTTTAAGCATCGTAATCGATATTCGAAATCTTCCCACCGATAATGATCTCTTCGCTCGTTATTTCCCTTATGCTGAGCCCGTCCCCTGTGACTTTTATCACACCGTTGCTGGTATTAATCCTTATCATGCCATCCTGAAAATCCATTATTCCCTTAAAGTTCTCGATCAGAACTTCGCCGCGGCCTATGGCAGTGACCTTCGGGCGGTTGCCGTATACGTCGGCGGGTATGTCGAAAAGGCGGGCAAGCTTTTCACCCAGTCTTTCACGGGGTTCCTTGCTGGCTTTCCCGTTCCTTTTGAATTTACGTATTCCTCTTTTCATCAGCCATCACCCCTTGCATACTTCTCAAGCTCGAAAACATCTCCGAACTCGTATCCGGCGGACCTGGCATACTCGATTATCTTGTCCAGTGCTTCGGCGTTGTCCCTGGATACCGCGTGGAGAAGTATTATAGCGCCGTTGTGCAGATTGTCGGTGACCTTTTTGAAAGCGTATTCCCATCCTCTCTGGTTATTGACCGACCAGTCATCGTAGGCAAAACTCCAGAATACATTTACGTATCCCAGTTTTGATGTTATGCTGAGGCTTCTTTCGCTGTACTCGCCCTTCGGGGGTCTTAAAAACACCATGTTCCTGCCGTATTTCTGGTGGAATTTCCTGTCCAGCTCCACCACTTCCTCTTCGATCTCCTTATCATCGAGGAGGGGAAGGCTTTTGTGATGGACAGTATGGTTACCCACTGCGTGGCCTTCGTCCAGCATCCTTTGAACGAGGGCGTCCTCCTTGTCCAGATACGGACCGGTTATGAAGAATATGGCGTTTACCTTGTTCTCGTAAAGCACGTCGAGTATTTTTGAAGTGTACCCGTTCTCATAGCCCTCGTCGAAGGTGAGGTATATGGTTTTTTTATCCGTGTCGGCCAGGTACAGCGAATTGTATTTTGCCAGTAGTTCGGGAGCCCCGGGGTCGGCCGTGGGGAGCTGTCCCTGTTTCTCTCCTCTTTTAATCCCCCAGCTTCTGAGTCTCGAATAACTGTCATTGATCCCCGAGGCGTAATACCTGGGTTCGGGTATCACGGGAATTTCGCCTTCGGAAAGCGTTCCCGTTATCTCTTCCGTGAAAATCAGCCGGTCCATGCCGGACAGTTCGGGCGCAATAAGCAGGGACAGTGCAAGGATCGCCAGGAAAAGCACAACAGCAGGGCCAAGATGTTTATATGTCCTTTCCATCGCAGCCTCCATCCGGCGCTTCCCGGAGGGATACCCGGGATTTGCAGGTCTCCCCAGGAAAGCGCATCGTTCAATAAAAAAGAGCCATTGATAATCAATGACTCTATTTTCCTACAATCATTATATTATCCGGGGACATGCCAAAATTACTACATACCTGAAACTTACTGAACGGGAGTAAGCTTGTCGATACGTATGACAGTGCCGTCATCCCTGACTGCCGGGATAACTATAACTTCTTCCTTTTTGAGGGTTACGTTGAAACCGTAAAGCTCGAATTTCTCCAGCACACCGCCCAGGAGCTTCAGTGACCTCTCCATGTTGTCGGCCTGGCCGATGGCTTTTATGGTATACGGAGGTACCAGCTGGTTTCCGTTGATCATGATATAATCGCCGGCGTTCCTGATCTCGCTCATAGCCACAATACGCTCGTCATTGACCGATATGGCCTGGACGTCCGACGCTTTCAGCTCGTTGAGGATCTCCTCTATATGCCTGTCTTCCACGTTTTTTACAGTGCCGGGTTCAATGGTTATTATGAGACCTGGGCCTTTTACAGTCTCAAGACCGGCCTTGATACGGGCAATCAGTATTTCTTTCTGAAGGGCATCTAATTTGTCCCTGATACTTGTTTCCCCGTCCTTGAAAGCGTCAACTTCCCTCTGCAGCTCCTGGAGACGCTCTTTCAGGTCCTCGTTGTTTTTCTTTACAAGCAGCAATTCATCTATGATCTCGTTTATATTCTTCTTTTCATACTGGGCCAAAACCTGGTTGAGCTTAACGCTTCTGAACTGCCAGGCCATCATTATGCCCAGAACGAGGCAAACAGCAGTAAGGGCTATTGTCCTGAATACCTTCATTTCAAAACCACCTCCAGGCCTTCCAGGGATTGTTCAAGGGGTGTGTAAATATTATACTTGTTTATCACTATTTCGTCCTGCTTTACCACGTTTATCCGGATGTCGGCAAGACGCATCAGCGCTACCTGCGCCATGGACTCTATTGCGTTATATAGCACGTCCGGATCCCCGATAGCCTTGATAACATATGGGGGCGGATAACGGTTGTTGTTGACTATGATGGTAGGACCCGCGCAGACCGGCTTTGTTGAGAACATAACCCTTTCGCCGTTTATCGATATGGCCTGGGCCCCGTTTGCCTTAAGCTCATCAAGAATATTATTGATGTCATTGTCGTGAATTATATACTCCATGACATCAAGCTCTCCCCTCGCAGGCGCGTCTTCCATGGTAATCACTATACCGCTGCCTTTGACAGCTGTAAGACCCGCGCGGAAATTTTCATAATCCCGCTCTTTTAACAACTTGTTGATTTGCTGGTTGTTGAGATTATCGCCAAGATCCTTCCATAGCTGCGCGCGTTCTGCCTCCAGTTGCTCAAGTTGCTCGATCAGTTTCTGGTTCTCTTGCCTCGCTGCCTCAAGCTCGGCAGCAAGCTGCCTGTCAGTCGCGCCTTCATCGGGCTCAGACAGGATTATGCCCCTGAACTGAAGTGTTATAAGAATCCCAAAAAGCAGGAATATTACAAACATCATGCCTTTATGGCCTTTGTTCATTTATGCCTCCATCCTACGGTCCGGTCAGATAAACTCCTTTATCCTCACAAATTTCGACACTGATGTGTCGATGTAGCGGTCTCCCACCTGCACCACGGGGCGGGAATAGTTTTGCTTGTTCATGAACACTACCACACCGGTCTCTCCGGTGTTGAGCATAACCTTAGCGCCGATATAATAGCTCGTGACATTGGTCAGAAAAACATCCAGCACTACAGGATCTAGTATACCAAAACTACCGTGCTGCATCAATTCAAAAACCTTGAAGGGAGTGTCCTTGCTTTTATATGTCCTGTTGGCGGTCATCGCGTCAAATATATCGGCCACGGTGATCACCTTGGAATACAGGTTGAGCTTGTCGCCGGTAAGGCCAAAGGGATAACCGCTTCCGTCTTCCTTTTCATGATGGGTGAGGATAGCCTTGGCCACTTCCGGGGAAATATCATCGATATTTTTTACCATGTTGTACCCATACTCGGAGTGACGCTTCATTTCCTCAAATTCTTCTTCAGTAAGTTTCCCCGGCTTATTCAGTATCCCGGCGGGTATCCTGACTTTTCCGATATCGTGGAGAAGCCCGGCCTGGGTTAGATTTCTTACATGATACTCGTCGAGCCTAAGCCATTGCCCGATCATCATGCAGAGCATGGATACGTTGAGGCTGTGGTAATATGTATATTCGTCGATACTTCTTACCTTTGTGATCGAATCTATTATATTCCTGTGACTTTCGGATTTTTCAAGCACCGAATCGACTATTTCGTTGGCAGTATTGACATCGAGCGCCATTCCGGAGGAAATAGCCAGGAGCATGTTCCTGGTGTATTCTGCATCCCGTTCATATGACGAAGCGAAAATCTCAGGCGAATCGTAATTCCGGTCAGGTTCTGTTTCCCGGGGTTCATCGATCAGTACGGTTATCTCCTGGATCCCGATATTCTTTAGCCGTTCAATGGTAACGCTGTCAAGGGGTACTCCGTCCCACAGCATGATATTACCCATATTGTTAAAGATGACTTCTGCCGTTTTCATACCAGGTTTTACCTTGTTGATAGGCAAAACCACTTTTTTACTTTTCATGCAGAATTGCCTCCGGTAATGCAGTAATCAACATTTAATAAACAATATCCCTGCTCTATTTATATCGAAATTTATGGCATGCAGCTTAAGCGTTTGTCGTAATGCAGCCCGGAAGCAGCCATCTCAGGTTTTATCCGGCATTTATTCAATGTCCCCGCACATTTTTATGAAGGTTTCTTCATCAATAATAGTTATACCGAGCTGAACAGCTTTATCAAGCTTGCTCCCGGCATCTTCCCCGGCCAGGACGTATGATGTCTTCCTGGATACGCTTCCCGATACTTTCCCGCCCCTTTCCTCTATCATCCGCGTGGCTTCGTTCCTGGTATAGGTAGGCAGCGTGCCGGTCAGCACGAATGTCAGCCCGTCGAAAACTCCGCCTTTTTTCCGCTGTTGCAGCGATTCCATGTTTACGCCGAGTTCTTTCAGGAGGGAAATGGTATGCCTGGTCTGTTCCTGAGATAGGAAGCTCACAAGGCTCTGCGCCATTTTTTCGCCGAATTCTTCTACTTTCTGCAGTTCATCAACATCTGCAGCCATGATAGCGTCCATAGTCCTGAAATGTTCTGCCAGAAGCTGCGCAGCCCGTTTTCCTATATACCTTGCGCCGAGTCCGAAAATCAGCCTGCCAAGGTCGTTTCCCTTTGACCTTTCTATGGATCCGAGAAGATTGTCTACAGATTTCTCGCCCATCCTCTCGAGGGTGATAAGTTCCTCCCTCTTTTCATGCAGGGTATACAGGTCCGGTATGGTCTTTATGAATCCCTTGTCAAGCAGCATCTCGATAAGCGCAGGTCCCAGTCCCTCAATGTTCATGGCGTCCCTGGACGCAAAATGCAGAATGCTGCGAAACAGTCTTGCAGGACATTCGATTCCCGTGCATCTTCTCACGGCCTCGTTCTCTTCCCTCACGGCAGGAGCCCCGCATACGGGACAGGCATCAGGCATCCTGTATGGCACGGCATCTGCCGGGCGGACGGAAAGATCTACCCCGAGGACTTCAGGTATGATCTCGCCGGCTTTCCTGACCCAAACCGTATCTCCTATCCTTATATCCCTTTCCTTTATGAAGTCTTCATTATGCAGCGTAGCCCTTGAAACCGTGGTCCCTGCGAGCTTTACAGGCTCCAGGACGGCATTGGGCGTCAATGCTCCGGTACGGCCCACCTGGATCACTATATCTTTAAGGATCGTCTTTTTTTCTTCAGGCGGGTACTTGTAGGCAATTGCCCATCTTGGCGCTTTGCTGGTGGAACCCAGTATCTCCCTCTGGGCAAGGCTGTTCACTTTAACAACAGCCCCGTCAGTCTCATAGGGCAGTGTTCCCCTGATCTCGCCAAGGGCTTTGATTTCCGCCACCACTTCCTCTATGTTCCTGCATAACCTGTAACCGGGGCTGGTTTTAAAGCCCAGCTTCTTCAAAAACTCCAGCGATTCGCTGTGGGTCCGGATATCCGCTCCGACTATCCTCTGTATGTTGAACACGAAAATATCGAGCCTGCGCGAAGCCGTCACCGACGGGTCAAGCTGCCTCAACGAGCCCGCCGCGGCGTTCCTCGGGTTGGCAAAGGTTTTCTGGTCCATGGCTTCCTGTTTTTCATTCAGTTCAAGGAAATCCTTTTTGGACATGAAGACCTCGCCCCTGACCTCCAGGAACGGAAGTTCGGAACCTTCAGGCAAAGAAAGCCTGAGGGGTATCGACTTTATCGTTTTCAGGTTTGCGGTCACGTCTTCTCCCTCGATCCCGTCCCCGCGGGTTGAACCTCTTATGAACATGCCGTTCTCATATTCGAGAGAAACCGAAAGGCCGTCTATCTTCTTTTCCACGACATATTCTATTTCCGCATCTTCAAGGCTTTCCCTGACGCGCCTGTCAAAGGCGTACAGCTCTTCCACAGAAAAAACGTCCTGGAGGCTTTCCATCTTTACAGTATGTATCACTTTTTCAAAAGCGTTTGATGCCTGGCCTCCGACCCTTTGGGTCGGAGAATCGGGCGTGACCAGGTGGGGATTTTTTTCTTCCAGTTCGAGGAGCTCGTGATAGAGCCTGTCGTACTCGTAATCCTCTATCTCCGGGCTGTCTTCCACGTAGTATTTATGGTTGTGATAATTGATCAGTTTCCGCAGTTCTTCAATCCTTCCGGCAACATCCATCAACATATCACTCCTCGATCGTTTTTAATACGTACATTGTGCCATCATGCTCGAAAACGCCTATTTCGGCCATCGAGTTCTCGATGCCTTTCACTATCCCACGGGCAGTATTTTCCCTGAATTCGTCGGAAACCAATCGCTCGTAGTCTTCTTTGCCGGTTATATACGCCGTTTCTATCAAAACTGCGGGCATTTTTGTATTTCTGACCACAGCCAGCCTCCTGGTGCCGTCAAAAAACCGGAAATTGATTCCATTGGCTTCAACAATAGCGTCTTTCATAATTTCGGCAAATCGTTCCTGGGTAAAGCCTTCATAGACCTCGTGTTTATCAGAAAAATAAAAAATTTCCATGCCGTTTACCGAACTTGATTTATCATAAGCGTTCACATGTATGCTGACAAAAAGAGACGCGTTCATCTCGTTGGCAAGGCTCCAGCGAGCCACCAAATCAGCTTCGCTGTCGTTAACCACCAGCTGTTCGTCCTTCTCCCGGGTCAGCATGGCGTTTATCCCCTTGTCATCAAGTATTTTTTTAACTCTTCTTGCAATATCAAAAACGATGTCTTTTTCCATGACGCCCGTTTTCTCATTCCATGTGCCCCCGTCGAGCCCTCCGTGGCCCGGATCGATCACTACCAGAAAGGGTTCCATGGTTTTTCCCTCGGGAACCGGAAACGGCGTCGGGGTCGGTTCCGGAGTAGGTGTAGGTTCGGGGGCAGGCGTTGAAGGATTCAATGCCACATCGCTGTCGCCTTCATGGTCGCTATCATTGGAGTTTTTTGCTGTTATTAAAAGTACAACTGCAACAGCAAGCAGTACTACAAGCAAGACATAAATAATCCGGTACGGATATCTCAGCCTGAAGTTTCGTCTTTTGTACCTATAATCAGACATTTTCATTGATTTACCTCTCCGCAGAATCTAATACCTGTGTAACAACTGACATATTAAATAATACACCATTTCTCATTCGAATTGTAGTGTGAATAAAGGGATCGTCAGCCCTGGATGAACCTGTCCACATCGTTCGGACCGATGTTCTCGTGGAGGGCCATGTTGATCCCGTTTGCGACAAGTTTGGAAAGGTATTCTACTATATCGTCGGTATCTTTCGGGGTCACTACGAGATTCCCTGAATAAGGCTCAAGCAGCTCTATGATCATACGATATTTTTCGTCTCTGTCGATTTGCGAGATCATTTTATAGAATTCGCTTCCCTGGCCGGCCTGTTCCATCATGCTGTCCATTATAAGATCAAGGACATCGCTTGCCATGGTCGCGGCATCAACAACTGTGGGCACACCTATGGCTATTACAGGAACACCGAGGGTTTCGCGGGTCAAAGCAGCCCTTTTGTTCCCAACTCCCGAACCGGGCGATATCCCTGTATTGGCAATCTGTATCGAGGCATTGACCCTGCTCATGCTGCGGGAAGCGAGTGAGTCGACCGCAATAACCAGGCCGGGTTTTACATTGTCGACTATTCCCTTGATTATATGGCCGGTCTCGATGCCCGTGATGCCCAGGACTCCCGGTGATATGGCGCACACAGGCCTTTCGGTGTCGTTTACTTCTTCGGGAAGGTATTCATAGATATGCCTTGTTACAAGAACGTACTGGGCTACTTTCGGTCCGAGGGCGTCCGCTGTTACGTTCCAGTTCCCAAGGCCGACCACCAGGACAGTTTCCTTTTTATCCAGGTGGATGAGCCTTTCCAGCTCCCTTGCGAGCATACGGCAGGACTTTTCATAAAGGTCCCTGCTTCTTTCCCTGATTCTTGGGATATCGAGGGTTATATAGCTGCCGATCGGCTTTCCGACTTTCTGCTCCGCTTCAGGAGTGTTGACATGAACTCTTGTTATCGAGACATCCTGATCCCCGTCATGTTCAACGTTAAATACTTCTCCCAGGCCTCCGTCGGCAGCCCTGGCCTGCGGACCTGCGCCCACCACCCTCGACTCATCGGCCATGTCGGTTCTTATCACGCGCGTGTATTTATCCATAATCATCCCTCCGTTTTTAATGATAATCATCACTATTATTGTCAAAAGCGGAGGTTTCATTCATCCTGAGCGCAGTGCGCCTGTACGCTGTTCAAGCGGAGCACGAGGATATTTATCATGTAAACGCAGGTGCTTTGGAGAATTTCCCCGGAGCGGGAACCTTGGAGATGTCTAATTGGTATATAATGTAAAAATGAAGCAGGGGAACCGTCCCCCTGCTTCATTTTAATTGTGATTTTATCTGTTGGGCAAGCTTGGGGCCGATGCCTTCTACCCTGGCGATCTCTTCGACAGAAGCCTCCCTGAGCTTTTTAACAGAGCCGAAAGCCTTCAGCAGGATTTTTTTGCGGGCAGGGCCGACCCCCCTGAGATCATCGAGCTCGGATTTCACTATTCTCTTCTTCCTCAGGCTCCTGTTATACTGAAGGGCATACCTGTGGGCTTCGTTCTGTACAGCCGAAACAAACCTGAGCAGGTCGCTGTCCCTTGAAAGCGGAATGCCTGTCGTGCCGTTCACCAGGCGATGAGAACGATGCCTGTCGTCCTTTGCCATGCCCCACACCGGTATGTCGAGCCCTGCGTCGTTTAGGACCTCTTTGGCCGCATTCACATGCTGCGCTCCGCCGTCAACAAGGATCAGGTCAGGCAGGCTGCCGAAGGCTTCATCCTCCGAACCGGAAAGGTACCGGTTGAACCGGCGTACCAGTGTTTCCTGCAGGCTGCCGTAATCGTTCTGTTCTGTTATTACTTTCATTTTGAAACGGCGGTAGCTCTTTGGATCAGGCTGGCCTTCGCGAAAGACTACCATGGACGATACAATCTCAGTGCTGCCGGTGTTCGAGATATCGTAGGCTTCGATGGTCATGGGCGCTTTTTCAAGCATCAGGGCCTCCTGGAGCTTTTTCAGCACCTCGAGGGATTTGGCTTTTGAAGCCAATACATTCCTTTTATACAGTTCCAGTTCCTCCCTGGCATTTTGCATGGCTATATCGACAAGTTCGGCCTTTTTCCCTTTCCTGGGCACTGTTATGGTTACTTTGCCGCCGCGTTTTTTGGAAAGGAACTGTGCAAGAGTGTCTATCGATTCCGGTTCCACCTGGAGGTCTATCTCCTTCGGTATCTCCGGGTTTGATTCATAATACTGGACCATAAACGACTCAATGACCTCAGCCGGGCTCGCAGCGCCCATGCCTTCAAGCACATACGAGCGCTTTCCAACCAGCCGGCCGCCCCTTACCGCAAGAACGCTTGCAGCATAATGCCAGTCATCGGAATGAAGGGCTATGACATCGCGCTCGTCCATCTTTGTGGAATAAACCGCCTGCTTTTTATACAGCTCATTTATACTGTTTATCCTGTCACGGATAACGGCAGCCTTCTCGAACTTCAGTTCCTCGGAAAGTCTGTACATCTCTTCCTCAAGTTTTCTGATCACATCATCATGCCGTCCGTCAAGAAACGCTGCCGCGTTTTTTACCAGTTCCGCATATTCGTCCTTGCTGATATACCCGGCGCAGGGTGCTGAACACAGGCCTATATGATAGTATAAACAGGGTTTCTGTTTCTTTTCGGGTGTTATGGTTCTTCTGCACGTCCTTATGGGAAACAGGCGCCTGAGTACCTCAATGGAATCCCTGACCGCGTTCATTTTGACATAGGTCCCGAAATATTTCGCCCCGTCTTTTTCCACCCTTCTTGTGATCTCGATTCTCGGGAAATCTTCCTGGACTGTCAGGCGGATATGCGGGTATGTTTTATCGTCCTTCAGCAGGATATTATACTTCGGCTTATACCGTTTGATAAGTGTGTTTTCGAGGATCAAAGCCTCTTCCTCGGTGTGGGTGACGATATATTCCAGCGATTCTACATTGGAAACCAGCACGGCAGTCTTGGAGTCCCTGTCCTCCCTGTGCTGGAAGTAGGATTTGACACGGTTTTTCAGAATTCTGGCCTTGCCGACATAAATGACAGTGCCGTCCGAATCCCGCATTATATAAACGCCCGGCAGTTCGGGCAGATTTTTCAGTGTTTCATTTATCGATGGCATCAATATCAACTCCGGCAGGATAAATCGATTATAATCACAGTCGCCCCTGAATCAAAAAGCCGGCTTCAAGCCGGCTCCTGTTTCCATAGATAATACTTAATCTGTCATTCCGTTGCTCGCGAATGCTTCCAGTTCGCTCAAAGCAGTTTCTTCGTCCCTTCCCTCGGTAATAATCGTGATTTTATCTCCCGGGCTTATTCCCAAAGACAAAAGTCCCAACAAACTTTTTGCATTAGCTTTTCTTTCATCCTTCTGTATCCAGATATTGGATTCATAGCCTGAAGCTTTTTGGATCAGCCTTGCGGCCATCTTGGACTCCAAGCCCGTTTTGCTGAAGATCGTTACTTCCTTAGCTTGCATATTGCATTATCCTCCTGCAGTTACCAAGTGTAACCGTATTGTGATTCATCCCTTATAAGAATCAGGTTCCATAACGTAAGGGACGATTCTTAGCTTCCACCCGCAAAACTTATTATACAATAAGGAATCCAAAAATAAAAGGTCGTTTTTCTCAATTTGTCAGTATGACTAAGATTTGCATTGCCTAACCGACAGTAAATAATAAACTTTGCCATTAGATTATGGTAACCGGCCATCCGTCCTATATTTAATAGGGCAAAGTTACTATTTCTATTACGCTTGCCTGAAGCTATGCTATTCTGGGGTGATATTCTTGCAAAAATACAAAAAGGTCAGTTATATTTCATCAACAGGAAAATTCATTCAGGTTTATATAGCCGATACCTTCGGAAAACGCTTCCTGGGCCTCATGGGCAAAAAAGAGGGCGAGTATGGTCTTATGCTCGTCAGGTGCAACTCCATCCACACAATGTTCATGAGGTATAACCTCGATGCCCTTTTCCTGGACGAAAACAACACCATCCTAACAATAAAAAGGTGTATCCGGCCTTTTTCCATAGTCCCGCCAGTCCGGGGAGCCGTAAAGGTGGTCGAATTCCCGTCAGAACTTCATGCTTTGGCTTTCCTGGAAGTCGGGACAAGGGTAAATTTCCATGAAAACTATGATTAGGGCGGTTCTTCCCGTTTTCACCGGAAAGAACCGCCCCTGCATATGCTATTCAAAAACTTCGGAATACCTTTTCAGGCTCTTTGAAATTACGTTAATGGCTTCTTCTCTTCCTTCTATTTTCTCGACCACGGTTTCCTTGTATTCAAGGGATTTGTATACTTCGTAAAAATGCTTTATTTCATCAAAAAGATGCTTCGGCAGTTCCGACACGTCCCTGTAGGTGTTATAGAACGGATCGGTCTTGCATACCGCAATAATTTTCTCATCGTCAAGACCTTCGTCCACCATTTGCAAAACACCAATCGGATAACATTCGACAAGGGTAAAAGGCAATATGCTTTCAGAGCAGAGAATCAGTACGTCCAAAGGGTCGTTGTCCTTGGCCAAAGTACGTGGAATGAAGCCATAATTTGCAGGATAATGGGTCGATGTATACAGCACCCTGTCCAGCTTAAGCATACCGGTTGCCTTATCGAGCTCATACTTGTTTTTGCCGCCCTTTGAAATTTCGATGACAGCCGAGAATTCATCGGCCCTGATTCTATCCTTATCCATATCATGCCATATGTTCATCATGTCTTCTCTTCTCCTAAGGCAAATTTTTAATTTTATAACAGAAGAGATACCCAGTTTTCCACCCATTTATCCATCTGACCAAACCAGGGCATCAAAAGTGCACAGGGCGACGGATCTCCTGTGCACTTTATGACAGATAAGCTCTTTTATATGGTCTGATGGTTTCTCTTGCCCTTCTTTAATTCAGCTGGGAACGTCTGACTATGGTGTTGGTTATGCAGCTCTGCGGGCAGACCTCGGCGCATTTGCCGCAGTTTACGCATTTTACCGGATCTATCACTGCCACGTTGTTGTCCATTGAAATAGCCGTTTCAGGACATACCCTCACGCATTTCTGGCACGCTATGCAGCCAACCCTGCAGTTCTTCTTCGATATAACGCCCTTGTCATGGTTGGAGCATTTAACCGTGAAACCCGACAGCACCGGGACAAGCTTTATTATCCCTTTCGGGCATTCTTTCACGCAATTGCCGCAGCCTGTACACTTTTCAGGAATTATCCTGGCCAGTCCTTTTTCAACGACTATGGCATCAAACTGGCATACTTTTTTACAGCTTCCAAGGCCAACGCAGCCATAACTGCATGCGTCCATGCCTCCCGCAAGCGCATGCGCCGCATGACAGTCCTCTATCCCCATATAGCTATACTTTTTGACGGCATTGTCATCGTTGCCCTGGCACTTGACCCTGGCAACCATTACATCGATGGAGCCTTCATCGATACCCAGAAAATCGGCGATGGCGTTTACCACCGGAATACCCCCCACCGGGCAGCGGCTGGGATGGACTCCATCATTCACTATGGCCTCCGCCAAACCGTCGCAGCCGGAAAACCCACAGGCGCCGCAGTTGGCACCGGGAAGCATTTCCCTTACCTTCGCTATCCTCTCGTCGACCTTTACCTCGAAAACCTTTGACGCATATGAAAGGCCAAGGCCAAAAACAAGCCCCAGGCCGGAAATAACCGCAATTGGAATCAAAATCATGCTCAATCCCGCCACATCCTTTCTAAGAAATGATCAAGCCTGCAAAACCCATAAATGTTATAGACACCAGTGATGCGGCTATAAGCGTTATTGGCATCCCCTTGAATGCCTCGGGGATATCCGCAGTCTCCAGGCGTTCCCTGATCCCGGAGAACAGTATCAGGGCAAGGGTAAAGCCCAGTCCTGCTGCGAAGCCGAACACTACGGACTGTATGAATGTGTAATCGCGTTCAACGAATATCAGCGCTGAACCCAGAACCGCGCAGTTGGTAGTAATGAGCGGCAGGTAAACACCCAGGGCCTTGTAAAGGGCAGGCATGGTCTTTTTCAGAACCGTCTCCACAAACTGTACCAGCGTTGCTATGACCAGGATAAACGCGATGGTTTGAAGATATTCCAGCCCATAAGGTTTTAGCAGGTATTCGTTGGTAAGCCACGTTACAGCCTGGGAGATCACAAGGACGAATGTCACGGCGCCGCTCATGCCCAGTGCGGTGGAGGTTTTCTGGGAAACACCCAGGAACGGGCAAATGCCCAGGAACTTCGTGAGCACGAAATTCTCTACCAATATAGCTCCTATAAGGATTGCAAAAAGCTCTTTCATACTGTTTCACCCCCATTTGCCGCATTGGCGCAGCCCTGACATCCTACAGCACAACATCCGACCTCTTTATCCTCGATCGTCCTGGGATCTTTAACTTTGAAAACCTTATTGAACAGCGCAATCAACAGCCCCATCACCAGGAATCCTCCCGGAGGCAGGATAAAGAAGGTAGCGGGTTCAAACAGGTTAACCGTCACAGGAATCCCCATCCATGTTCCGGAACCAAGAAGTTCACGGACAGAACCAATGATGGTTATCGCTATCATGAAGCCCGTACCCATGCCTATACCGTCCATGAATGATTCAACCGGCGGGTTCTTTTGGGCAAACATCTCGGCCCGGGCAAAGATGATGCAGTTAACGACGATAAGGGGAATATATATTCCAAGTTCTTTGTCCAGTTCAGGCAGGAAAGCCGCCATTATCATCTCAACAATGGTCGTAAACGATGCGATGACCACGATGAAACATGGAATCCGCACCTTTTCGGGAATTATCTTCCGAAGCAGCGATATAAACAGGTTGGAACCCACCAGTACAAATGTAGCTGCAAGTCCCATTCCTACACCGTTTTTGGCCAGGGTTGTGATGGCAAGGGACGGACAGTTGCCCAGAAGCAGTCTGAAAGCCGGGTTCTGGTTTATTATTCCGTCCAGGAAAATCGATCCGAGCGACTTCTTCTTTTTCTCCATTTCAATTACCTCCTGACATAGAACGTACCAGTGCAACCGCATCAGCCACGCCGTTGGTTATTGCCCTTGATGTGACAGTAGCGCCGCTTATGGCCTGGATCTCGTTATCGGAACGGGGAGCAACTTTTACAACAGAAAACTCCTTTTCAGGAACAGGTCCAAGGAACTGGTCCCTGAATCCCGGTTCCGCTCCTTTCGCGCCCAGTCCCGGGGTTTCGCTGTGACTTGTCAGTACGACTCCGGTAATATTCATGGAATTGTCTATACCGACAAGCATTTTAATCTCTCCGCCATAGCCGCGCGTGGAGACTTCAACTACATGGCCGACAGGCTGGCCGTCCTTCAGGGCTTCATATATCTTCGCGATCCTTTCGCTGACATTGTAGCCTTTCGTCTTTAATTCTTCCGGGCCAACACCCTCTGAGAATTCCCGGGCATCGGCAAAAACATTTTTAAGACTTTCCTGGTGGGCAATACGTTCGTTTTCATCGATAATGGGCTTTGTTACGCCATTCACGAAAGCGAGCGCGCCCGAAAAGAAAACGCATATTATGCATAAGATCAACGCAGGTTTGATTATCTCCCTGAAAATTCCTTTAGACATTCGCCGCACCTCCGAATCTTCCGGGCTTTGTAAAGCGGTCAATTATCGGAACAGCCACATTCATGAGGAGAATGGCATATGAGACGCCTTCAGGCATGTTGGTGTACATCCTGAACAGTATGGTAAGGATACCGCATCCCGCTGCATAGATCACCATTCCTTTTACAGTCATGGGGCTGGTGGTGTAATCGGTCGCCATAAAAATGGCTCCTATCATCAGTCCTCCGGCAAGTACATGGAACAGGGGGTTGCCCGTAAGCAAGCCATCGCGCCCCAGTATCCAGGCGAACAGTCCGGCGGTTCCTATGTATACCACCGGGATATGCCATGTTATGACTCCGCGGGCAAGGAGATAAATGCCGCCTATTATCAGCGCAAGGGCAGACGTTTCTCCCGTCGAACCTCCAATGTTGCCGATGAACATGTCGATAAGATCCGGAAGCTGTCCTCCTTCTTTCAGCGCGCCCAGAGGGGTTGCAAATGATACCGCGTCTGCAGCGGCATAGGTCGATGGCTGTGTCCATGTTGTCATCCTTGTGCCGTATGAGATTACCAGAAATGCACGGGCAGCCAGCGCCGGATTAAGGAAATTCTGTCCGATCCCGCCAAAAAGCTGCTTAACAATGACTATGGCGAAAAACGAGCCTATTATAGCCATCCACAAAGGAAGTTCCGGCGGCAGGTTCAATGCCAGGAGCAGTCCTGTTACAACGGCGCTCAGGTCGCCAATTGTATTGCTCCTTTTCAGCGCTTTGCGTGTCAGGTACTCGAACAGCACGCAGGATGCAACCGTAACAGCTATCAGGAGAGCAGCCCTCAGTCCGAAGAAATATATGCCTGCGGCGGAAGCCGGAATAAGCGCAATTATTACATCCAGCATCAGCCTTCGGGTCGTGACCCCGCTTCTTATATGCGGGGATGAGCTAACGTTGATAAGATTATCCAAAACATATTCCCCCTTGTCCATGTATCGATAAGGTCATTTCTTGGCTTTCCTTCTTACAATGTCTTTGCCCAGGCGGATCGACTGAACGATAAGCCGTTTCGACGGGCATGTATATACGCAGCAGCCGCACTCTATGCAGTCTGTTATATTGACGCTTTCCAGGCCGTCATACATACGTGCCCTGACAAGTCTGTCGATCTCAAAGGGCAGGAGGTTCATGGGGCAAGCCCTGACACACCTTCCGCACCTGATGCAAGGATACTCGTCAGGAATGCTCCCATCCCTGGAGTCAAAAGCCAATATGGCATTGGTATACTTCATGACGGGCAAATCATCCGAATACAACGAAACACCCATCATCGGCCCGCCCATGATCAGCTTTCCCGGTTCGGAAGAATAACCTCCGCATGAACCGATAACGTCCTTTATTGGTGTGCCAATAAGGACCAATACATTTCCCGGGTTTCTCACGGCCGACCCGTCAACGGTAACGCGCTTCTGGATCAAGGGCATCCCTGTTCTCAAATATCCGGCTATGAAAGCTACACTGGCGACATTCATCACCAGGCAGGATACATCATGGGGCAGTTTGCCGGGAGGAACTTCCCGGCCCGTTAACGCCTTTATAAGCATTTTCTCTGCGCCCTGGGGATAACGGGACTTAAGTCTGGCGACGGTGATATTGCTGAAACCATTTGCGGCTTCGCTCAGCTTCTTTATCGCTTCGGGCTTGTTGTCCTCTATACCGATAATGGCCCGGGGTATGCCTGTCCATTTGAGCACATGGTTTATGCCCTCGAAAATATCGGCCGTATTCTCCAGGCACTCACGGTAGTCCGAGGTAATATAGGGCTCACACTCGGCGGCATTGATTATCAAAGTATCTATTTTCACACCTTTGGGAGGATTGAGCTTTACGTGGGCAGGAAAACCCGCTCCCCCGAGGCCTGTAAGTCCTGAATCCCTGACTGCCCTGATAAAAGACTCCCTGCTGTCCACGACAGGCGGCGCAATATCTTCGGAAACCGCCTGAAGACCGTCTGGCTTGATCTCAACGCATACCACAGGCCTGCTTCCGGAGATGATCCTCTCTTCCACGGCAGTTACAGTGCCAGACACGCTTGAATGGATCGGAGCGGAAACAAAAGCATCTGTATTGCCTATAACCTGTCCGACTTTAACGTAGTCGCCTTTTTTAACCAGGGCCTGGCATGGTGCTCCAATGTGCTGAACCATGGGAATGATGATTTTTTCGCGAACACCAATACTGACCGACGGGCAGTTCATGGTGTTTTTTGAATGAGGAGGATGAACACCGCCTTTGAAATTATGTATTTTCATTTCACCAACTCCAGTAAGAAATAGTAAATCGTTATTTCAAGCAATAAAAAAAACTCATCGTTTTTTTGACCCTTAAATATAATAACACAGCAGCAGGTTTTTTTAAAGCAAAAACATTGTTAAAAAAGCTACATTCAAAGGTTCTGGCGTTTTCATAATGTATTAAGTATACATTATTGCATGACATGGCATTTGATTTTTTTAGCGGCAACATTTCCGGCTTGTAAAATAGTAGATTTTATTATATTATTATGTTTGATATTTTTTTATCAAATGATATTTTTTTATCAATTGTCTGAATATAAATACATTCCATATCCTGGATATGAAAGGAGAGACATCAGTGAAAGTAAACATTACTGAAACCGTATTAAGAGATGCAAACCAGTCTCTTATCGCTACCAGGCTCCCTTTTGAGGACTTTGAGCCTATACTTGAAAAAATCGACGAGGCTGGTTATGCTTCAATAGAATGCTGGGGAGGAGCAACTTTTGATTCATGCCTAAGGTATTTGTCCGAGGACCCATGGGAAAGGCTGAGAAAAATAAAATCAAAGGTGAAGAAAACTAAACTCCAGATGCTTCTTAGAGGTCAGAACCTGTTGGGATACAAGCATTATCCCGATGACGTCGTTAAGAAGTTCGTCGAGCTGTCCATCAAAAATGGTATGGATATCATAAGGATTTTTGATGCTCTTAACGATTTCAGAAACATTGAAGTGGCAGTAAAAGAAACGCTGAAATGGGGCGGGCATGCCCAGGGAGCTATCTGCTATACCATAAGCCCCATTCATAATCTTGAAAGCTACGTAAAGATGGGCAAGATCCTTGAAGAAATGGGTGTCAACTCCATATGCGTCAAGGATATGGCCGGTATAATGGGACCCCAGGAAGCTTACGATCTGTTCAAGGCTCTTAAAGAAACCGTGAAGGTTCCTCTTATCCTTCACACCCACTCGACAACAGGACTCGGTCCCATGACATACCTTAAAGCTGTAGAGGCAGGATGCAGCGGAATTGACACAGCCATATCGGTATTCTCCGGCGGTACGTCCCAGCCTGCGACCGAAACCATGAACTATGCCCTTAAACAGATGGGCTATGAAACCGGACTGAATGAAAATGTACTGAAAGAAATCAACGATTTCTTCAGGCCAATTAAGGATAAATTCCTTAAATCCAATGTGCTTGATCCTTATGTAATGGGCACAGAAACAGACGCCCTTGTGTACCAGATCCCTGGCGGGATGCTGTCAAACCTGATATCACAGCTTAAACAGCAGAATGCCCTTGATAAGCTGGACGAGGTCCTGCAGGAAACTCCAAAGGTAAGGGCAGATTTGGGCTATCCTCCGCTGGTAACGCCAATGAGCCAGATGGTTGGCGTACAGGCTGCCACCAATGTTCTTCTTGGCGAAAGGTACAAGAATGTTTCCAAAGAAGTCAGGGCTTATATCAGGGGCGAGTATGGCAAGGCTCCGGGAGAAATCAATCAGGATCTTATAAAGAAAGTCCTGGGAGACGAAGAACCCATTAAGACAAGGTTTGCCGATACACTGGAACCGGAGTTTGAAAAGACAAAGGAAAAGCTGGGCAATTTGGCTCATTCTGACGAAGATGTGCTTTCCTATATAGCTTTCCCCCAGATAGCCGAGAAATTCTTTAAGGAAAGAGAAGAAAAGAAGGCAGCCACTGTCAGGTATTCAATCAAGCAAATATAGAAGGCGGTAATGGATATGTCAGTATTGGATAGTTTGATAATATCAGTATTCGGTTTAGGTATTGTGTTTGTAGTTTTGATTGCTTTAAGCGGATGTATTGCTGCTGCGTCAAGGCTTATTGTCCTGTTGGGCAGGAAAAAGGAATCCGTGAACGCACAGGAACCTGTTACTGAGTCGGTTGAGAATATCCGGCCGGTTTCAGATGGGGAACTGAAACTCATAGATGTCGAGGAAAAAACAGCTGCCATGATAATGGCAATAGTAAGCCATGAGTCAGGGATTCCGCTTTCGGAACTTCAGTTTAAAAGCATAAAAGCATTGGACTGACATGGTCGGTCATGACAGGAGGGTTAATATGAAATATATTGTGACCATAAATGATAAAAATTATGAAGTCGAAGTTGAGAGAGGACAGGCTACGATCCTTAAAACCACCCAGGCAGCTCCGGCAGCCGTCCAGGCTGCAGCAGCCCCTGCGCCTGCCCCCGCAGCGGCACCTGCTCCGGCAGCACCCGCTCCGGCAGCAGCTTCTCCGGGCAATATAACCGGTGAACCTGTCAAAGCGCCTATGCCGGGAACTATTCTCAGTATAAAAGTTACCCCCGGAACACCGGTCAAAAAGGGTGATACACTGGCAATACTGGAAGCCATGAAAATGGAGAATGAGATCAGTGCTCCCCGTGACGGTGTGGTAACTGAAATACTTGTTTCAACAGGAGCATCGGTTTCTACGGGCGATGTCCTGATGGCAATTAAGTAGGGGGGGTAAAACGATTCATGTCATACTCTTTTGGTGAAGTAGTTAAAAAAATATGGGAATTGTCAGGATTCAACACGATCTCATGGCAGGAAGGGGTAATGATATTAGTCTCTTTTGTCCTGATTTATCTTGCAATTGCCAAAAAATTCGAGCCTCTGCTCCTGCTGCCCATAGCCTTTGGCATGCTGCTGGCGAACCTGCCTATGACCGATCTTCTGGCCAAACCTCTTGGCGATCAGCCTGGCGGATTGCTGTATTACCTGTACCAGGGCATAGAACTGGGCATCTATCCGTCCCTGATTTTCTTAGGCATTGGTGCCATGACCGACTTCGGTCCGCTGATAGCGCGTCCCTCGAGCCTCTTCCTGGGAGCGGCTGCCCAGTTGGGTATATACATTGCATTCCTGGGAGCAAGAGCGCTTAACTTCCTGCCTGAAGAAGCCGCTTCCATAGGCATTATCGGCGGAGCCGACGGCCCCACTGCCATCTGGCTTACCACAAAACTGGCCAAGGATCTTCTTCCTGCCATCGCCATAGCAGCTTATTCGTACATGGCTCTTATCCCCATGATCCAGCCGCCTATCATGAGGCTTCTGACGACCAAAAAAGAAAGGGAAACCAAGATGGAACAGCTCAGGGAGGTTTCCAAGCTTGAGAAAATTGCTTTCCCTGTGATAGTCACAGTAATATGCATACTCCTGCTGCCGTCTGTGGCTCCCCTTATAGGCATGCTTATGCTGGGCAATCTACTGAGGGAATCCGGTGTGACTGAAAGACTGTCAAAGACTGCTCAAAATGAGCTTATCAATATAGTCACCATCTTCCTCGGAGTTACCGTTGGATCCAAGGCTGTAGGCGAAAAGTTCCTCCAGCCCAGGACTTTGCTGGTCATAGGTCTGGGCCTGGTAGCTTTCGCATTCAGCACAGTTGGCGGTGTGCTCCTTGGAAAGCTCATGTACTGGCTATCAGGCGGAAAGATCAATCCCCTGATAGGCTCTGCCGGTGTATCCGCAGTACCGATGGCTGCAAGGGTATCCCAGATAGAAGGCCAGAAGGCCAATCCGGGCAACTATCTTCTGATGCACGCCATGGGTCCGAATGTTGCCGGCGTTATCGGCTCGGCAGTCGCTGCGGGTGTATTCTATGCTATATTCGGAAAATAAAAAGAAACATTGAATATCTAAGTAACATTTATAATAGCAGTTGCGGCCTGCAATGGTCCGGGTTTACGGATCGTCGCGGGCCGCATTGCTTATCAGTGATCGTTATAGCCAGGCTAAATCAGCCCAAAAAGTAAATCTCCATAGGTAGGGAACGGCCATAAGCTTGCGTCCATAATGCTTTCAAGCTTATCCGCGTCCTTGCGCAGATCTTCCATGATCGGGATGACCATCTCCTTGTAAGCCCTGGCTTTTACGAGGGTTTCCCCTTCCATCCTGTCCAGGTTTTCAATGGTCTCGCTCAGCGCGTCGGCATCGATCCTGAGGCTTGAAGTAAGGACCACAAGCTTGTCAAGTATTTTCTTTGTGGACCTGGAATCGGCTCCCGCAGAATTCAGCGCCGAAACCGTATCAGCGACACGCTTCATATATGTAAGGGCGGCAGGAAGTATCTGCCTGCTGACCATTTCGGCCATTGTCAGAGCCTCTATCCGTATTGTCTTTATATAATTCTCAAGCTGGATCTCATACCTTGAGAATATCTCGGCACGGGAAAGGACGCCTGTCCTTTCGAACAGCTCTATGTTTTTCTCGGCAATCAGCGCGGGTATGGCATCTACGGTCGTCTTAAGGTTTGGCAGACCTCTCCGTTCCGCTTCGGCGACCCATTCCTCGGAATAGTTGTTGCCGTTGAAAATAATGCGCTTATGTTTCTTTATAATATCCCTTATTACATTGAAGACTTCTGTATTGAAATCTTCAGCCTTTTCAAGCCTGTCGGCTATCTGGTTGAGGGCATCGGCCACAATGGTGTTGATTACGAAATTGGGAGTCGCTATCGACTGGGATGAACCCACCATCCTGAACTCAAACTTGTTCCCGGTAAACGCAAATGGCGATGTCCTGTTCCTGTCTGTTGTATCCTTCGGCAGGATGGGCAGGGTCAGAACGCCTATATCGAGGGTCCTGCTGGCGCCGTTTTCTTTTACTACACCGGTTTCTATCTGTTCAAAAACATTCGTAAGTTCATCTCCGAGATAAATGGAAACTATGGTCGGCGGAGCTTCGTTTGCGCCAAAGCGATGGTCGTTACCGGCGGAAGCCACCGAGAAGCGAAGCAAGTCCGCATATTCATCAACAGCCTTTATTACGGCGCAGACAAATACCAGGAACTGGGCGTTGTCAAGAGGCGTGGTCCCCGAATCAAGAAGGTTCCTGCCTTCATCGGTGCACAGGGACCAGTTGTTGTGCTTGCCTGATCCGTTGACGCCGGCAAATGGTTTCTCATGGAGCAGGCATGCCAGCCCGTGCCTGTCGGCGACGCTCTTCATTACTTCCATCGTAAGCTGGTTATGGTCGGTAGCTATATTGGCCGTCGAATAGACTGGCGCAAGCTCATGCTGTGCCGGAGCTGCTTCGTTGTGCTTAGTTTTTGCCGTCACTCCAAGCTTCCACAATTCCATGTCCAGTTCATGCATGAAAGCTGACACCCTGTCTTTCAGGTGACCGAAATAATGGTCTGACAGTTCCTGTCCCTTGGGAGGCCGTGCCCCAAAAAGGGTCCTGCCTGTGTATATCAGGTCTTTCCTTTTGAGAAAGTACTCTTTGTCGACCAAAAAGTATTCCTGTTCCGCGCCCATCGTGGTAACGACTTTTTTGGTCGTTGTATCGCCAAACAGCCTCAGTATCCTGAGAGCCGCCTTTGAAATCACTTCCATGGATCTCAGCAAAGGGGTTTTAAGGTCAAGAGCTTCGCCTGTGTAGGAGCAGAACGCGGTGGGGATATACAATGTCCTGTCCCTTACAAAAGCGGGAGACGTACAGTCCCATGCCGTGTAGCCTCTCGCTTCAAAAGTCACCCTCAAACCGCCCGAAGGGAATGATGAAGCATCAGGCTCCCCTTTTATAAGCTCCTTGCTTGAAAATTCCATTATGGCTCTTCCATCTTTTGTCGGAGTAAGGAATGAATCGTGCTTGCCGGCCGTTACGCCTGTCATGGGCTGAAACCAGTGTGTATAATGGGTAGCGCCTTTTTCAACGGCCCATTCCTTCATGGCGCAGGCAACTACCTCCGCGACTTCCGGATCCAGCGGCAGCCCGAGATTGACGGTCTCTTTCAGTTTCTTGTATATCGGCCTTGGCAGACGCTCCTGCATGGCTGATTCGTTAAAAACATCGCATCCGAAAATATCGGCGCTGAAGCTCTCTGTCTTGCTTTCCATCTGTACCCCCCTAATGCGAAAGAGCGTTTAATTAATTTATAGCAAATAAGATAAACAGCGTCAATTTTGAAGAGCTTTTTCGTAACAATGCATTTACATGTTCCGATGCCGTGATATCCAATTGTTCAATTTTGACATTTATCCTTTGTTGATTTCTCTTAACAGAGTTTCCCTTACCTGGGCCGGATCGCCTTTCCCTTTCAGTCTTGACATTACTTGTCCCATCAGGAATCCGAAGGCTTTCTCCTTGCCTGCCAGGTAGTCTTCAAGAGCCTGCCGGTTGGCTTCCAGAACAGATTTCACAATCTCGTTCACAAGGTTTTCATCTCTCTGCACCCATAACTCCAGCCGCTCGATGATATTATCGGGCTTTTCACCGGTTTCAATAATAACATCGATAACCTTTGCCGCCGATGCATGGGTTATTTTCCCCTGGTCGAGGAAAAGAAGAACTTCGCCGAGATTATCCCCGTTGAGAGATGAAGCCAGAATACCTTCCCCCTGGTCATTGATACGCCGCATTATATCGGTCATAATGAAGTTGCTCGCCAGTTTTGGTTTCCCGCAGACCGCTGCCGCCCTGTCAAACAGGTCAGCCAGCTTCCTGTTCATTGTAATAAGGGCCGCATCATATTCAGGTATACCAAGTTCATTGACATACCTGTCCCTGCGGGCGCGGGGAAGTTCAGGCAGACTTTTCCTTATGGAATCGATCCAGTCCCGGTCAACGATTACGGGAAGAAGATCAGGCTCCGGGAAATACCGGTAATCCATCGATTCTTCCTTGTTTCTCATCGCCATGCTTTCGCCTTTTTTATCATCCCATCTCCTGGTTTCCTGGCAGACGATCCCGCCTTCGCTTAAAACTTCAATTTGTCTCCGGGCTTCACCCTGCGCTGCGCGGTATACTGCTCTTATCGAGTTGAGGTTCTTTATTTCAGTTCTTACTCCAAGCTTTTCCTGTCCCCTGGGCCGTACTGAAATGTTTACATCGGCCCTCAATGAACCTTCCTGCATCTTGCAGTCAGAAACGTCGGTATATTCCAGGATCGACTTGATCGTCTCAAACAGCGCTTTTGCTTCTTCAGCCGAGTTAATCTCGGGCCTGGTGACAATCTCAATAAGCGGGACACCGCATCGGTTATAGTCTATAAGGGAACCGTCGGCATAGGCGTCATGCACAAGCTTTCCTGCGTCTTCCTCAAGGTGAATTCTTTCTATGCCTATCCTTTTTATCCCGTTGTCCGTTTCGATATCCACATACCCGTCATAGCAAATCGGCAGGTTATACTGTGTCACCTGGTATGCCTTGGGCATGTCAGGATAGAAGTAGTTTTTCCTGTCGAACTTGCTGAACTCCGATATCTTGCAGTTCATTGCAAGACCTGCCCTGATCGCCAGTTCCAGCGCTTTTTTGTTCAGTACCGGAAGAGTTCCCGGAAGCCCAAGGCAGACCGGGCAGCAGCGGGTGTTTGGCTCGCCGCCGAAATCATTCCTGCAGCCACAGAACAACTTGGTATCGGTTTTCAGCTCAGAGTGTATCTCAAGACCTATAGTCACTTCATACTCCATCGTAAAACCTCCTTTGGAAGCATGGGAACGGTTCTTCTGTCTGTTTACTTCTATTAAGCGGCGTGCCTGCATGCGATTTAAGCGAAGCACGAACAGCGGAGCGGTCGCGACTTGAATCCCGGATGGATTCATAAATCGCTGCAGGCTACAGCCGCTGTATAAATATTACTCGGGCTTTTCCAGCCTTCCTGTTTCCTGCTCTACAGCATAGCCTGCCCTGAGCAGGAGTTTCTCTGAAAATGGCTTCCCCATAAACTGTATACCTACGGGTAACCCGTTCCTGTCCAGCCCGCAGGGTACCGACAGAGCAGGTATGCCTGCCAGGTTTGCGCTGACGGTGAAAATGTCCCCGAGGTACATCTTCAGCGGATCTTCTATCCTTTCGCCTATTCTGAAAGCCGTAACAGGATAAACCGGCGCCGCAACTATATCAATGTCTTCAAAAACCCTGCTGAAATCACCGGCAATAAGTTTTCTTACCTTAAGCGCCTTGATATATAATTCGTCATGATATCCTGAACTGAGCGCATAGGTGCCGGTCAATATCCTTCTTTTTACTTCACGTCCGAAACCCTCGCCCCTGGAAATCTTAAACAGCTGTGATATATTGCCGGCTTTCCCGCTCCTGTATCCATATCTTATCCCGTCATACCTGGCGAGGTTGGAACTTGCTTCCGATGAAGAAATCAGGTAATACGCGGCCACCGAGTGCCGCAGGGACGGCAGCGAAACTTCCCTGATCACCGCTCCCCTGGCCTCAAGCTTTTTTATTGCCGACATAACCTTTTCCCTGACATCTCCGTCCATATCTGAACTGAAAAATTCGGACGGAAGCCCTATCCTAAGGTTTTCAACTCCCGAGTCTATATCCTTAAGATAATCGTCGCACGGGACGTCAACCGAAGTAGAGTCTTTCCTGTCATAACCGGATATGGCGTTCATAACTATTGCGCAGTCGGTCACGTCCTTTGTCAGCGGTCCTATCTGGTCCAGCGACGAGGCAAAGGCTATCAGGCCATAGCGTGAAACCCTGCCATAGGTTGGTTTCATTCCTACTATCCCGCAGAAGGAAGCCGGCTGGCGCACAGAACCGCCAGTATCCGACCCGAGAGAATATGCTGCCATATGGGCAGCGACACTTGCAGCCGAACCTCCGCTTGAGCCCCCCGCGACATGTTCTGTGTTCCATGGATTCCGTACCGGTCCGAAAATGGTATGCTCGGATGATCCGCCCATGGCAAATTCGTCCATGTTCAGCTTGCCTAAAAGAACAGCGCCTGCGTTTTCCAGCTTCTCAAAAACAGTGGCTGAATACGGAGGAATGTAGTTTTCAAGTATCCTCGAAGCGCATGTGGTTTTTATACCCTTAGTGCATACATTGTCTTTCAGCGCCATAGGAATACCGCACAGCATGGAAGCATCCTCTTTCGAATTTAGGAGTTCCTGGGCCTTTTCCGCGGCTTTCAGCGCCCCTTCATGGCAGACTGTGACATATGCGTTTATGGAAGGATTTTTTCTGTCGACTTCCTTCAGGTACTCAAGGGCAAGTTCCCTGGCCCCGATCTTCCTGCTCCTTAAAAGGGAAGCCAATTCCCTGACCGTTTTTTTGCATATGCTCATGTCTCTACCACCACCGGAACCTTGAAGCACCCATCCTGTGCCTCAGGCGCGTTTTTAAGGAGCTCGTCCCTGTCAAAACTCTCTCCCGGAACATCTTCCCTGAATGCGTTATAAACAGGCAGGACGTGTTCCATGGGCTTCATGTCGCCTGTATCGATATTTTTTATCTGCTCCATGTAGCCTATAATGGCATTCATATCCCCGGCGAAGCTTTCAAGCTCGTCGTCACCGATGTGGATATTTGCAAGGTCAGCTACTTTTTTAATCTTTTCTCTGTCAGTCGTCATAACAGTCCTCCATGATTAAATGAAAAAAAGCTGTTCAGACTGCATCCGTCAATGCTGCCCGAACAGCGCCATTGCTGTAATTGAAATTTAACACAGTATAAGCAAAATTTCAAGTGGCATGGAATAAAAAGCGCATTAAGTATCGGGGCATACTTAATGCGCATCAAGGAGGAGTGACAATGGCGCTGACGTCCATTGGGGCTGAAGGCAATTCAGATATATCCATCGCTGATCAGGATTTCTTGTCCAATACATCATATGCCTTGTACCACAAAATGGACAATGTTCAGTTCAATTTTTTTGGTAATGCTTTGTCTGGAATAAAATATGTGATAGAATAGTAAGCTAGTTAGCAGGCCTTTTTCCTGCGTAAAGAGGGGATAATCAAATGAAGCCGGATATTATTGAGATTCTCAAAGTTATATTGCTCGGCATTATCGAAGGAATAACGGAATGGCTGCCCATAAGCAGCACGGGACATATGCTCCTTGTTGACGAGTTTATCGTCCTCCGTATGAGCGACACCTTTAAGGAAATGTTTTTTATAGTGATACAGCTCGGCGCGATCATGGCCGTTGTAGTCCTGTTCTGGAACAGGATATGGCCCTTCCGGTTCAGGGACAAAAAACAGCCGGTAATAAATAAAGAGATCATTTCCCTCTGGCTCAAGGTTGCAGTTGCCTGTATCCCGGGAGCAATTGTGGCTCTTCTTTTCGATGATTTCATAGAGGAGCATCTGCATACCCCGTTCGTTATCTCCGCCGCCCTGATTGTTTACGGAATTGCGTTCATCATAATCGAAGAATGTAATAAGAATTCAGCGCCTAAAATTCTTTCAGCAGGCGACATTACTTATAAGACAGCGCTGATGATAGGACTTTTCCAGGTTTTATCCATCATACCCGGAACCTCAAGATCGGGGGCGACCATCCTTGGCGCCCTGATAATAGGCGTCTCAAGGGTCGCTGCTGCCGAGTTTACGTTTTATCTCGCTATTCCTGCGATGGCAGGACTAAGCGCGTACAAGATGCTGAAGTTTGGTTTTTCATTCACCGAAACAGAGCTTATGGTACTTATAATAGGCATGATAACAGCTTTTGCAGTCTCAATGGCAGTAATAAAATTCCTGATGTCATATATCAGGAAGCATGATTTCAAAGTGTTCGGCTGGTACCGTATCGTGCTGGGAGCTGTGGTGATCCTTTATTTCATCATTTTGTAGATTCGCTTTTCCTGTCCCTCTGGCGGGATATCTCGAACATAACGAGAGCTGCCGCCACTCCTGCGTTAAGCGACGATATACTGCCCTTCATGGGAATCCTGACCAGGAGGTCGCACTCATCTTTTACCAGCCTTGACAGGCCTTCTCCCTCGCTGCCTATCACAAGGGCGCATGGGCCGGTCAAATCGGCGTCATGGTAAATTATCTCGCCTTCCATGTCGGCGCCTATTATCCATAATCCTGCATCTTTCAGTGACCTGAGGGTCTGGACAAGATTAGATACTCTTGCAACGGGCACATATTCAAGGGCGCCTGCTGCGACCTTTGCGACCGTGGCGTTCAACGCGGCTGACCTCCGTTTGGGCAGAACAATGCCATGCACTCCGGCGCATTCGGCGCTTCTTATTATGGAACCGAGGTTGTTCGGGTCGGTAATACCGTCAAGGACTGCGAGAAAAGGAGGTTCGCCCTTGTCTTGTGCAATTTTGAGCAAGTCGTCGATATCGGCGTATTCTCTTGCGGCAAGCTCAAGTATGACTCCCTGGTGGGCACGGGTCCTCGAGAGAGCATCAAGTTTCCTCCGCTCAAGGTACTGGACCGGGATACCCTTTTCCCTCGCCATGGCGATTATCCTGAGGATAAAGGCATCCTCTCCGTCTTTTTCGACATACAGCTTGTTTATGTGCTGACCCGATCTTATGGCCTCAAAGACCGGGTTTTTTCCCTCAACCCTGTCTTCTCTCTCCGCGCTGTCTTCCATGACCCCGTCAGGGATGAAATCGTCATCGTAATCATTGATCCTTTGGCCAACTCCAAATGTCCTGTTTCCTGGCGATCGGGCAGTCTTATTCACGGAATTCTTTTTGAATCCTTTGTTGCTAAGGCCGGTGCCAGGCCTTCCTTTCACGCCCCTGTTGCCATAGCCGTCCCGTTTTTGCTTTTTCTTTCCCATGTCATTCTTCTTTTTCATTTTTTGCTCCGTTCGCTGGCTCCTCGATTATTTCCGCAGCCTGCTCCATCAACTGATTAAGTCTTTCTTTTCGGCCTGTAAGGTAAAGGTAACCCAAAAGCGCCTCCAGGCCGGTAGCGTACTTGTAATCCTGGACGTCGGCGTTCTTGGGAATGGTCGCAGACTTGGTGTTCCTTCCACGCCTGAAAATATATGCTTCCTCTTCTGTCAGTTTATCCAGTAATGCCTTTGATATTCTTGACTGGGAAGCCGCCTTGACATAATCGGTCGCAAGGATGTGGAGCCTGTGGGACGTGCCTTTTGTACTCCTGACCAGTCTCTCCCTGATGAAAAGGTTAAACACCGCGTCTCCTAAAAACGCAAGGACCGCGGGGGGCATAAGTCTTGCTTCGTCGGCTTCCAGAGCCAATAAGATCTCCTCCATCTGTTTCAGGCCAAAGTAAAACCTGCCGTCTCTACTTCACCACTATATTAACAAGCCTGTTCTTAACAACGATGACCTTGACGACAGTTTTATCCTTAAGATATGGTTTCGAGCGTTCGTCATTCAGCGCGATTTCCTCTATAGCCTTATTATCTGCATCCGAAGGCACATTTATCCTGAACTTGACTTGCCCGTTGAACTGGACAGCCAGTTCAACTTCATCCTTTACGAGGGCCTTTTCGTCATGGACAGGCCAGGGCTCGTTGAAAATGGAGTAAGGATTGCCCATCCTTTCCCACATTTCCTCGGCAAAATGGGGCGCAAAGGGTGCTATGAGCTTAAGCATGTCTTTTGTCGTATCTTCCAGGAGCGCCCTGTTCTTGCTTTCAAGGGCATCATATTTATACATCGCGTTGACAAGTTCCATGATCCTGGCAATGGATGTATTGAACTGGAACTGCTCGGTATCGGCTGTCACATTCTTTATGGCATAGTTCCTGATATAATTGAGTTCCTTTTCTTCAGCGCCCATTTTGTCCGCTGATGGCATGCCTCTTTCTGATACGAGCTTATCCACGAATCTTTCCACTCGGGCCACAAAGCGGTCCATAGCCTTGATACCGTCATCGCTCCATGGTCCGCCTTCCACATAGGCAAAGCCAAAGGCCAGGTACATACGGAATACATCGGAACCATACTTCTCGATATATTCGTCAGGCATCACGGTATTTCCTCTCGATTTGGACATTTTCTGGCCGTCGGCGCCGAGGATGGTTCCCTGGTGGACCAGTGACAGGAATGGTTCGTCAAAATCAAGGTAACCCATATCCCTGAGGGCCTTGGTAACAAACCGGGCATAGAGAAGGTGCATGGCGGCATGCTCGGCTCCGCCCACGTACTTGTCGACCGGAAGGATCTTGTTTATCCATTCCCGGTTGAATGGCTCCTTGTCGTTCCTGTTGTCCGGGTATCTTAAGAAATACCAGCTGGAGCAGACAAACGTATCGAGGGTATCCGATTCCCTCCTGGCAGGACCTCCGCAGGTAGGACAGGTCGTGTTCATGAACTCCTCGCATTTTGCAAGCGGAGATTCGCCGTCGGGCGTAAAGACCACGTTATATGGAAGCTCCACGGGAAGCTGGTCTTCCGGGACAGGAACTATACCGCACTTGTCGCAGTATACAACAGGAATCGGGGCTCCCCAGTAACGCTGTCTCGAAACGAGCCAGTCACGGATGCGGTAAGTAACTTTGAGTTCTCCCTTTCCTTCTTTCTCAAGCTTTTTGACCACCGCGATGCGGCCTTCATCGGACGGCATGCCGTCAAATTCGGCGCTTCCTGTCATGATGCCGTCTTCGACGAATGGAAGTGTGTCATCTACGCCTTCCTTGCCCTTTATGACACGTATGATGTCCAGCCCGTATTTTGTCGCGAACTCATAGTCACGCTCGTCGTGGGCCGGAACCGCCATGACGCAGCCCGTTCCGTAGCCGGCCAGGACATAATCGGCTATCCATATGGGGACCTTTTTGCCCGTCAGGGGATGTACCGCGTATGCTCCGGTAAACACGCCGGTCTTCTCACGGGTGGTCGAAAGCCTGTCTATTTCCGAAACCTTATTAACCATATCCCTGTATTTCTCAACACTTTCCCTGCATTCAGGCGTTGTTATAAGATCCACCAGTTCATGTTCGGGGGCAAGCACAACATAAGTCACCCCGTAAAGCGTATCGGCCCTGGTGGTGAACACACGGAAAGACAGATCCATGCCATCGACCCTGAACTCTATTTCAGCGCCCTCAGACCGTCCTATCCAGTTGGTCTGGATCTTCTTGGTTTTCTCGGGCCAGTCAAGGGCTGGCAGGCAATCCAGGAGTTCCTGCGCATATGCCGTTATTTTGAAGAACCACTGGGTAAGGTGTTTCCTTGTAACTTCCGTATTGCAGCGCTCGCAAGCGCCATCCACGACCTGCTCGTTGGCAAGAACGGTCTGGCAGCTGGGGCACCAGTTTACAGGAGCCTTCTTCCTGTATGCCAGGCCATGCTTATACAACTGGAGGAAAATCCATTGGGTCCATTTATAGTATTCGGGAACACAGGTAACTACCTCATAATCCCAGTCGAAAGTAGCTCCCATCTCCTTGAGCTGTCTCCTCATGGTCTCGATGTTGCTCATGGTCGAATCCTTGGGATGGATGCCCGTTTTTATCGCATAGTTTTCGGCAGGGAGGCCGAACGCGTCAAATCCCTGCGGGTGGAAAACATTGTAGCCCTGCATCCTCTTCATACGGGCCCATGAGTCGGTAAGCCCGAAATTATACCAATGTCCTATATGGAGATTGGCTCCGGAGGGGTAAGAAAACATTTCAAGGCAGTATAGCTTTTTATCCAGTTTATCCCGGTCAAACTTATACAGTTTGCTTTCTTCCCACTTTTTTTGCCATTTCTTATCGATTTCCCTCGAGTAACCCATCTGTATAACCTCCAATAAATGCTTTATGCGTCAATATTGCCGGACGTTTTGGCGGATTCAACAAACTTCCCGTCCTGCCACAGTCTTTCAAGGCTGTAGTAATCCCGGTCTTCTTCGTGAAAGATATGGACTACAATGTCACCGTAATCCAGAAGTATCCAGCGCGCCGAATTATAACCTTCCACCCGTAAAGGTTTTATATCATTTTCAGATAATTTGTCAACAAGATGATCGGCGAGTGATTTGATATGTGTAACAGAAGTACCGCTGGCTATTACGAAATAATGCGCTATGGTGGTCAGTTCACTGATATCTATTATCCTGATGTCCTTAGCCTTCTTCTCTTCCAGGATGTTGACAAAAGCGCTCAGGTTCTTGTTCTCATTATCCATATGATTTCCAATATCCTTCCTTTCATTTATAACGGCCTGTGTCAATGAGTTTCAGCCAAAAAACCGATTTATATAATTATTTATCTTATTTTAACGATTTCATACGCAGTATCAATTTGTCCTGCCTTCCGCCCCAAATCTCTGATTTCAGTAAGGGATGAGGTGTTTTACCAGGAAATTATACCACGAAAATTATTATACTTCTATAGCAAGCAGACCTTTGTACTTTACTGAAATACTACGTCAATACTGCTCCTGCTTTGTCTGAAATTAACTGCTCCGCCATCATTACATGCTCCAGCGGGCGAATGTTCCGCAGGGCAGTACAAGGGATGAATCAGCTATAGGCAGTCCGACTTCGCCGCAGGTAACTTTACCGCCGAACCTCTTTCTGACGACAAGCTCCAGCATGTTTGCCGAAACCTGCGCAGAAAGGCCCGTGGTATAGGAGTTAAGCAGGAAAAACAGCGGAGACTCGCTCATCACATCCTTAAGGAGACAAACCAGCGAAAAAAGCTCATCTTCCAGTTTCCAAAGCTCTCCGCCGGGGCCTCTGCCATAGGAAGGCGGATCCATGATAATGCCGTCATAGACCCGTCCGCGTCTTATTTCCCTCCGGACGAATTTCACGCAGTCGTCGACTATAAAGCGGACTGGTTTATCACTGAGGTTCGACAGGGCAACATTTTCCTTGGCCCAGGCTACCATGCCTTTCGAAGCGTCGACATGGCATACCGAAGCGCCTGCGGACAGACATGCACAGGTTGCCCCGCCGGTATACGCGAACAGGTTCAGAACAGATACAGGCCTGTTGGCTTCGCTTATTTTTTTCATCATCCAGTCCCAGTTGACAGCCTGTTCGGGGAAAAGTCCCGTATGCTTGAAACCTGTAGGTTCTATTTTAAAAGTAAGATTTCCGTAGCTGATTGTCCAACTGGAAGGAATTTGCCTTTTAAACTCCCACTCGCCCCCGCCGCTTTTGCTTCTGTGATAGTGGGCATGGACATTATCCTTAACGTTAGGCTTTGTCCACGGCCAAATAACCTGGGGATCGGGCCTTCTTAAAATTATTCCGTTCCAGTTCTCCACTTTTTCTCCGTCACCGGCGTCAAGAAGCCTGTATTCTTTCCATTTATCCGCGATCAGCATATGTGTTTACCTCTGCTTTGGGATATTCTCTCTTTTCACATAATTCCCATAAACCTCAGGATTTTTACTCCCAAATCATTATTGAGCAGGGTAAGTGCCAGGGCTGTATAAGTGATACCTATCAGCATCAGTCCGGGAATCCCTGCCAATAATCCTTTGGCGCTGCCCCTGACCTTCACGGGTTTTTCAGTCCTGTCTTTTGTCATGTTTCTTATGGCATAAACAAATCCTGCCAAAATAGCGGCGCTGACGAATAAAAACACCGTCAGAACAACTGCCATTATACCAAGGAGTTCATCCAGGGTCATTCCATAAGAGTCGGCAAACTGCGTAAACGCCGGCGTGTCGAAAGGATCGGTTATGACCACCGTTCGGTCATCCGCAGCCCGGCCCCCTGTCATGTAATTTGACAGAAGGGTCAGCAGGGTATTGTTCATGAAGTGCAGGATCATTCCGTTAAATATTGAACCGGTACGGTAAACGACATAGGCAGACAAAAGGCCGATAATGGTCTGGGCGGCAAGACGCTGGAAGTCAAAATGGAATAACCCGAACATTATTCCGCTCAGCAGGATGGAACATGCTGCCCCCAGCTTTTCAAGTCCTTTCTGGAACATGCCCCTGAAAAACATCTCCTCGCAAAAAGCAGGAAGGACTCCCACCAAAAGCACGGCTATCAGAATATTGTTACTCATCAAAATGGAAACTTCCCCTGTCAGGTAAACCTTTCCGAATATTATCTTTATAACCAGCAAAGCGGTAAACCCGGCACAAAATCCGGCAACGATCATGACCGGGCTCATCACAAGCATTATAACCACTTCAAGAGGTCTGGGAGCTTTCAGACGGAATGTTTCCTTTATATTATAACCCCGTATGACTGCAAGAAGCACAGGAGGCAAAAGAAGGAACAGGATCTGCGACAGCAAAAGCCGTAACTCTACAGTGAGTCCCAGTTTCACGAGGAATTTCGACACATACACATAGTAAAGAGCTATCACGGAATAAAGCAGACCTGAGTCCAACGGCACCGGAGATTTCTGGGACAACATGTTTTTCTCTTCCATAACGACCCTCTCCTGGTTATTTTATTTTACCGATCTTCGACAGAGGCCAGACGATAAAGACCGCCTTGCCCTCAACCGATTTTATGCTTATGCATCCAAAATCCCTGCTGTCCTTTGATGCTTCCCTGTTGTCACCCATAACGAACAGACAATTTTCCGGCACTGTAATGGGATAGTCCATCCCCCTGGGAGGAGTCAGTCCCCTGACATAAGCCTTGTTTTCCTTTTCTCCGTTTACATAGACCGACCCGTCTGCCCTTATGTCAATCACATCTCCCGGCAGGCCGACAATACGCTTGACATAACGTTCGGTTGTCTGTCCCCTGCCCGTTATAACGTCGGTGACATCCCTGATTTTCTGCTTAAACTTATCGGCAAAACTGTTCATTTCCTTTCCGTTCGTCAGAAACAGAATGATATCTCCTCTCCGGAGCTTGTCGAGCCCGACTGACAGGCGGCTGTAGAACACCACATCCCCCGGGATAAGGGTGTTTCTCATTGAATCCTGACTGACACTGGAGATCGTGAACACGAATATGTTCAGAGCGAACACTAATATCACAGGCAGAATTATTGCCAGTACCCATCCGAGTATTTCCTTCAGTATTTTTCTACTTGCCATAGTAAACCCTCCCCCGGAAGCCTTATAATTTCCAGGTTATCATTCGCAGTCTTTCTAATTATACCATAAGTCGCAGCAGCGCGTTTACACAGTAGTTCCGGCTGATATTGCACAATCATGCGCACTTGCATCAAATATAAATCCATGATAGCATACTATATATATAAATGGGTTATTATTCCCTAGTTATTCTTGTAAGGAGTTGAGAAACCAAATGCCTGACCCGTATCCTGATAGGTCGGATATCAGTGATTATCTTGAATCGAGCGATATTATAGATTATGATCATCCTTTGATAGCAAACGCAGTACAACAGCTTACATACGGTCTGAAAGACAACATTTCAAAAGCACGAGCCATTTTTGAGTTTACCCGGGACCATATTTTCCATTCGTTTGACATCAATGCTGCAAGCGTTACAATAACCGCATCGGAAGTCTTCGATAAAGGACATGGCATATGTTATGGCAAATCCCATCTCCTTGCCGCGCTGATGAGGGCAGCGGGCATTCCTGCAGGTTTCTGTTACCAGCTGATCCGCGATAAAGATACAGGCAGGCTTTTTGTCCATGGTCTTAACGCGGTATATATCGACGAGCTGAAAAAATGGGTGCGCCTGGATTCATGCCATAGTGTGGATGAGGAAGAACCCTGGGGTAGCGATCCGTTCAAAGAATCTACCGTAAGGCCTATCAACAGCGAGCTTGGCGAAAAAGAGGATCTGACCGTTTACCATGCACCGAAAAAAAGTATATTAAAAGCCCTGGAGGCGGCGGATTCGCTGGACGTGCTCAGGGATCTCCTTCCGGCAAAGTTGTGACAATTTGAACATTCAGGCAGACTTATAAGACTGTATCTTAGTTTTTCTGGGCATGCTGTGCAGAGCTGAATTGCCTCCGCAGGAGCAGTTGAATGTTGTAATGCGAACAGTGCAGCTCGAGTGAGGTAAAATCTGCCGGATGCAGATTCCTAGACGGCACACGCCCGGATGGCGTGATTGCCAGCGACCTCGCGAGAGCAAACTTGAGCATTTACAACTTCCTGCGACGAGGACAGCAAGAAGATCTGCACAGTATGCCAACAGTATTGTTTGAGACAACCCTTACATATACAATTCCTGATGGGCCGACTTAACCGTGTCGGCCACATTTATTTTGCTTTCCGTTTCGCTTATTCCATTCCGAAGATAAAGAAGGTACTCGATATTCCCTTCGGGACCGGTTATCGGAGACCAGGAAAGGCCTGAAACAGTGAAACCCATGCCAGCCGCTGCATCGATTATTTCATTTATCACTTCTTCGTGGACCTTAGGATCCCTGACTACGCCTTTTTTCCCGACCTTGCTTCTCCCGGCCTCAAACTGGGGCTTAATAAGGCAGACCACCCTGCCTTCGGGCTTCAGTAAAGCTTTCAGTGGCGGGAGTATCAGTTTCAGGGATATGAATGACACGTCTGCCGCGCCGAAATCGATGGGTTCCCTGATATGTTCTGGCGTTACATAACGGAAGTTGGTCCGTTCCATGCAAACAACCCGGGGATCGTTCCGAAGTTCCCAGGCAAGCTGTCCGTAGCCCACGTCCACCGCATAGACCCTGGCTGCTCCGTTTTTCAGCATAACATCCGTAAAGCCGCCGGTCGATGCGCCCACATCCACACAGGTACAGCCTTCAAGGACTATGCCAAATTCATTGATCGCTTTTTCCAGCTTAAGCCCTCCGCGGCTCACGTATGGCAAAGGCTTCCCCTTTATCTCGATCTCACAGTCCGGTTCGCAGAACAGGCCGGGCTTATCGCAGCGTTCGCCGTCGACATAAACAAGGCCGGCCATAATGGCTGCCTTCGCTTTTTCCCGGCTTTCGAAAAGCCCTCTTTTAAACAGGATAACATCCAGCCTTTCCCTGGGCATCAGCAAAACCACTCTCTTTTTATTCTCGTTTTTATTCCTTCGGCATCCAAGCCGTACCTTTTATATATCAGTTCCCTGTTCCCATGCTCAATGCCTTTTACGGGAAGACCGAGGATTAAGCTCCCCGTTCCCGGGAGACTTCCGGTTACAAGCGCGGAGACATATGAACCGAATCCGCCGCTGTTTATGACATCCTGGATTATTGCGACCCTTCCGGTCTTTTTGGCTGATATCAGGATCAGCTCATCGTCGACGGGACGCAGGAACCGGGGGTTAATTATCTCGCAGGAAATTCCGTCCTCTTCAAGCAGCCGCGCGGTTTCCAAAACAGTGCACATCATTGGACCCACCCCAATAAGCGTCACGTCCCGGCCTTCCTTAATCAAAACACCTTTCCCAAAAGCAAGCGATTGTTCGGATCCCGGGAATTCGCAGCCTGATCCCCTCGGATATCTTATGGCTATGGGACCGCAATGTTCCTTAATGGAGTATTCCAGCATGGATTTGAGTTCATTGGGCGTGGCGGGTGACAAAATTACCATGTTGGGAATGGTGTACAGGTAGGAAACATCATAAACGCCCTGATGGGTCTCACCGTCGTCTCCTACCACGCCTGCGCGGTCAACGGCAAAAACCACGTGGAGATCCTGCAGACCGACATCATGGAGCATCTGGTCATATGCCCTCTGTAAAAACGTTGAATAAATGGCCACAACCGGCTTCATGCCGCCCATTGCGAGCCCCGCTGCCATGGTTACAGCGTGTTCCTCAGCAATACCCACATCAAAAAAGCGTTTCCTGAAAAGTTCCCTGAACCCGGTCAGCCCCGTGCCGTCTGTCATGGCGGCAGTTATCGCCACTATACGGTCATCCTCTCTTGCAAGCTCACAGAGCTTCTCCCCGAAAACACCCGAATAGCTTTTGCTGCCCTCGCTTATCACCTGTCCCGTTTCGATCTCAAAGGGAGCAACACCATGGTAAGCGACCGGGTGTTCCTCGGCATACTTGTATCCCTTTCCCTTTATGGTCGTGACATGCACCAAAACAGGGCCTTTCATGGTCTTAGCCTGTTCGAGGACCCGTACCATCTCCCGGATGTTGTGGCCGTCTATGGGCCCGAAATAGCGAAATCCAAGGTCCTCGAAAAACATTGAGGGCATGAACATGCTTTTCATGGCCGATTTTACCTTGTGCAGAAAGCTCCTGACCTTTTTCCCCGATCTCGGGAACGTATCAAGAAGGGCCTGCATCGACTCCCTCGTTTTATAGTAAAACGGCCTTACCCTTATACGGCTCAGGTATCTCGACAATCCTCCCACGTTGGGAGCTATTGACATCCCGTTATCATTAAGTATTATCAACAGCCTCGTACGAGCCATCCCCGCATCATTCAGGGCCTCAAGGGCAAGCCCGCCCGAAAGGGCCCCATCGCCGATCACAGCGGCAACGGTATAGTTTTCGCCCTTCAGATCCCTTGCCCGCGCCATCCCGAGGGCGGCGGAAACCGACGTGCTGCTGTGCCCGGTATTGAAAACGTCATAAGGGCTTTCCTGGGTCTTGGGGAAACCGGATATCCCATCAAGCTGGCGAAGGGTGCCAAATAAGTGTTTCCTGCCCGTAAGTATTTTATGGACATAGGTCTGATGACCCACATCCCATATTATTTTATCCTCGGGAGCGTTAAGGACCTTGTGAAGAGCTATGGTCAGCTCGACAACACCAAGATTTGAAGCGATATGGCCACCGGTTTTTGAAACCGAGTCCAGTAAAAACAAGCGGATTTCTTCGGCCAGTATCCCAAGTTCGCTGAAACTAAGATTTTTCAGGTCGGCCGGACTGTTTATTCTTGAAAGATAACCGTCGGTTCGGTTTATATTCTTCTTCAACTGTTATTCACCTCAAATCAGCCTGCCTGCTTCCCTTTCCTAACCTTATTCTTTGTCCGATTTTTCCGTGAAAAACAGGAAAGCAGCCTGCCAACCTTAAAGACGACATAATTGGCATTGTTTATACCCAGGTTTTTCGCGAAAGCCTTTCCTCCCACCGTAAGGGCGGCTATGAGAGCTCCGCATATTGCTTCAATAAATGAAGTATCGGCCTCCGAAGCAAACAGCCGGTATATGATGGCTGTTCCGGCGGCTCCGCTCACTACGCTGCATATATCGCCAACAACATCGTTGCAAAAACTCGAAACCTTCGCCGAGTTCCTCAGAAGTGAAATGGACTGCTTCGCTCCCGGCATTTTCTTGGAAGCCATTGAGTGGAACGGTATCTCGTCCGCTGCCGTAACCGCCGTACCTATCATGTCAAAGACTACGCCAATCAATATGATGCCCAGGACTACCAGGAACGCCATATAAGGAGATATGGCACTGAATATGCTGGTAGATGCAAAAAGTATCAGTATGGATAATGTAAAAGAAACGACAGTAATAAAAAACCCCCAGAATATATGCTTTTTTTCAATTCCGGAGCCTTTTTTGACAGGAATATTTTCCTTTGATAATTCCCTGTACCTGTCAAGAAGCCTGAAATATCTCTTTTCCGTTTTGTCCCGTTCCAAGCCAGTTCCTGCTTTCTTGGCGAGAGATTATGTACTGTATGAACAATAAACCAAAGGATGGCAGCAACCTGAGTAAATTTTGCGGCTTAGGTCAGGCAGGTTTTCCCCGTCGAATGCCGAACGTCGCCGTAACGGTGGTTTCCCATTAAATTCGACGTTGACAGGTTACCCTTGTCAAAGCCTGATCACCACTTAGTCCACACTGCAATCCCCAGATTGCCTCTTGCAAACAGCCTAGGGGTTTTCCCCGGGAGCCTTTGCCCGCTTCTAGCCTCTTTTGCATTATTGGTTTCAAACGGCAATATTGTTTATGTGCTGGCCGGCACATAAACACGTGATCCGTTATCCCTCCAATAACACTCAAGGCAGGCTACGCTGTTCACAGCACCGAAAGAGCGGTACCGCAAAACAGGTTCATTCCCTCATCGTAGTCAAGATCTTTATCGCTCACGCGGGGCAATCTGTCTTCCACGATTGAGGGTCTCCGCGGAAAAGGGGTCAAGTTCTGCATGCCATTGCAGATTGCCCCTAAACCTTAACTCCCAGCACCAGCCCATCACTGGGCGTAACAAGCCGGCACAAGGAACTTCATCGATGTGCCCTTTAACGGATTTTTAGGCCCGTCTTCGAAGCAGGCAGTACTGACTAGGATACTGCGCCATCCCTACGGATTTATCATGGAATAGTATTATACAACAAATATGGCGGTTATGCAAATGCAGCCCCTACCAGGATGCCCAGGATCGCTCCTGCTATCACCTGTATCGGGGTATGGCCCAGAAGTACTTTAAGCTCTTTATCGACCCGTATTTCCCTGGAGTGGTATATGATCTTGTTCAGTACTTCGGCCTGTTTGCCTGCTGCCCGTCTTACTCCTGCCGCATCGGCCATAACGATGAAAGAGAGAATGACAGATATGGCAAACGCAGCAGAATCAAACCCGTAATTTATACCTGTAACAGTCGCCAGACATACCGTAATGGCGCTGTGGGAACTTGGCATTCCCCCCGATGAAACCAGTTTCCTGAAATCAAGCTTTTTATCCCTGACAAGGTGTATGATGAATTTTATGAACTGGGCGAGAAACCATGCAACTATGGGCAGGGTAATCGCTTTATTCCTGAATATTTCCCCTATTGTCAATGTAAATTTTCCCCCTGTGATGATACCTTCCGTTACTTGTTTCTCCTTGCGATAAAAACTGCCATCTTTACAAGAAAATCATTGTTTTCCAAAGTCGCAAGAGCTTCCACGGCTTTTTCCACCGTCTGGTCCAAAAGCTCCCTGGCTTTATTTATGCCCAACTTACTCACAAAAGTAGCCTTTTTGTTCTTTTCATCGCTTCCGACCGGTTTTCCAAGTGTTTCTCCGGTACCTTCCAGGTCGAGTATATCATCTTTGATCTGAAAGGCGAGCCCAATATTTTCAGCATATACCGCCAAATTCGAAAGGATTTCATCCCCGGCGCCGAAAAGAACAGCCGGCGCCAGGACTGCCGCCTTTATCATCGCTCCTGTTTTCATTCTATGCATGGAGCAAAGCTCTTCATACGTTATATCCCTGTTCTCGGATTTGATGTCCATGACCTGGCCGCCTATCATGCCTGATATCCCTGCAGCTTCGGCGATCAGAAGCGCCGTTTCCGTTTTATTAAGCCCGCTGTCCCCTTTTTTCGCCATATCGGCAATCATGATCTCATATGCGAGGTTGAGCAGCCCGTCCCCGGCGAGGACAGCCATGGCTTCCCCGAATACCTTGTGACTGGTGGGCTTTCCGCGCCGGAAATCATCGTTGTCCATGCATGGCAGATCGTCATGTATGAGCGAATAGGTATGGATAAGCTCGATGGCTGCTGCATAAGGCATTATATAATCCCTGTCGCACTTAAGCATATCGCAGACCGCGATCGACAGCACAGGCCTTATCCTCTTGCCTCCCGCCATCAGGCTGTAATTCATTGCCTCGTGGATACCGTCCCCGGAAGGCAGGTATTTCCCCGCTATCGAATTAAGCCAGTTTTCAGCTATATCCTGGTATTCCCTGTACTTTTCGTTAAAGCTCATAACTGCAATTCTCCGGGATCAAAATCCTTCTCGGCAATCCCGTCCTTTCCCTCGATGAGTATGGTGATACGTTTTTCGATTTCATCAAGCTTTTTATTGCAATAACGTACCAGTTCGACGCCTCTTTCAAACATTTTGATGGAATCTTCCAGAGTCAGTTCGCCGTTTTCCAGAAGTTCAACTATGCTTTCCAGTTCTGCTGCCGCCTGTTCATATGTAATATTTTGATTTTCCGCATCCTTTTTCATACATTTGCTCCCTTCTATCAATAGCTAAGGTCCTGTCATTTCGTTCCGCGACAAGCTATACCCTATGAATGTTCAATTTATTGGTTCATACAATTTGATTTAAAGCAGCGTGCCTGTATGATCCCGGATGGATTCACGGAGCGATAAATCGCTACAGGCTACAGCCGCAATTATCCCATGGAAGAAATGGTTTTCTCATGCAAAGCGGCGAACTCCCCGTCGGCGACCTTCACTATGAGCCTGTCTCCCGGCTCCAGGCCACTGACAGAACGCACTATGGTCCCGTCTTCCTTCCTGACCACGCTATATCCTCGGCTCAATACAGTCAGTGGGCTTAAGGCATTCAGCCTGCCTGCCGCGACTCTGAACTGAGAGCGGAAACGTTCTGTCAGCGCCCTGCCATGCAAGGCAAGATTACGGTCCAGCGAGTCGATTGCCTGTCTTTTTTGGTTTATAAAATCCAAAGGCCTCCTGAAGCATCTCGATTTAGCCATCTTGTCCATCCGTTCCCGTTCCTTTGTCAGTTTCCGGGCAAGAGAACCGGCCAGCCGCTTTTTGTAATTTTCCAGCCTGTCGATTATAACCCGCTTTTCAGGAATAACAAGTTCGGCTGCTGCTGAAGGGGTAGGCGCTCTCAGGTCGGCGACGAAATCGGAGATTGAAAAATCCGTTTCATGGCCTACTGCTGAGATAACGGGTATCTCGGACCCGGCTATGGCCATGGCAAGGCCTTCGTCGTTGAAAGCCCACAGGTCTTCGAGGGAACCTCCTCCCCTTGCAAGGATTATCACATCCACGTTTTTCAGTTCATTAAAGCGCTTTATGCCTCTTATAAGCTGGGCGGGCGCATCGGTTCCCTGAACCGCGGAAGGGTAAAGGATCACCCTGTTGTTAGGATATCTCCTGTTTAAAATATTGGTTATGTCCCTGATTACGGCTCCCGTGGGTGAAGTGATGACTCCAATGGCCCGGGGAAGAGCGGGAATGGGTTTCTTCCTGCTTACATCAAAAAGCCCCATGGACTCGAGTTTCTTTTTCAACTGTTCAAAAGCGAGGTACAGCGCTCCGGTGCCGTCAGGCTGCATGTCCTCAACATAAAGCTGGTATGTACCTCCCTGAGGATATACCGAGACATAACCCGCCGCGATGACTCTCATTCCTTCTTCCGGCCTGAATTTCAGGCGGCTGTTATATGTCCTGAACATTACGCACTTGATAACAGAATCCCTGTCCTTAAGCGAAAAATATATATGTCCCGATGTATGGGCCTTGAAATTGGATATCTCGCCGGTGACTATGATATCGGAAAGCAGCATGTCACTGTCAACAAGCTGCTTTATATATACAGTCAGTTCCGTAACGGTTAAGACTTTGCTCATCGATCATTCCTCCGGAGCGTTTTCATGGTCGCCCTTTATCTCGGTGTATATTTTGCCCAGTACTCCGTTTACGAATGATTTGGATTGATCGCCGCTGTATTTTTTCGCAAGTTCAACGGCTTCATTGATAGAAACATTGATGGGTATATCGTCCCTGTATTTCATTTCATAGCAGGAAAGGCGCATTATTGCCAGATCCACTTTAGGCATCCTTTGGACAGACCAGTCTTTTGCATGGCGGGAAATAAGCTCGTCCAGCTCCGCTGATTTTTCCAATACACCGTTTACTACATCAAGAAGATACTCTTTATCAGAATCGCTGATTATCCCGTTTTCTTCGATGAATCTCCCGATCTGTTCCTGGATATCATCTTTCTGTATCTGGATCTGATAAAGCAATTTCATGGCATTCTCCCTGGTCTCTCTTCTTCCCAAAACTGTCCCTCCATATCGTGTGTTCAAAGTCCAAGGTCCCCTAAAGGGGCTGTCTTCGGTTTCCCGGCTTAAACCGGAACCGCCCGGGTATCCAGGCGAAATATTATAATTATAATATAGTTATACCATATATTCGAAGTTTTAAATGCACAAAAAGTACCTGTCCCCATTACTCAAAATGAGTAAAAGTGTACGTCCCCGTTACTCATTTTTGCGCGATGTAGAAAATTCGTTCCTCATCGGGAGTCGGTTCCAGGAAATTCAGATTCCCGAAGCATCCGAGAGATTTCAGTCCGGAAGATTCAAGGGCGCATTCGATTTCTTCCCGAGTATAGGCCTTTTCCTTATGGGTCTCGTCAAACCGTTCGTAAAGGCCGTCCTTATTCTTAACGAAGAAAGTGATGTCGAAGGTAGCTGTCCTTTTTTTGCTGTCGTATGTATTCTGCCAGATCCATGCGATATCATCGTCAAGTTCATAATAGATTTCGCTGCCCAGGATGCGTTCCAGTTTATAAGGGCTGTTGGTGTCAAATATGAACAGCCCTCCGGGATTAAGGTAATTATGTACCAGGCTGAATACTTTTTTTATGTCCTTCAGTGAAGTTATATAATTAATGGAATCGAGCATGCATAAAACGGCATCCACCGTTCCGTACAGCTCGAACTGCCTCATATCCTGGTTTAAAAACAGGATATCGACGCCTGCGGCCAAAGCTTTCTGATAAGCTTTTCCAAGCATGTCGGCCGAGGCGTCGACTGCGATCATTTCATAACCCCGTTTTGACAGTTCAATGGCAAGGCTCCCCGTACCGCATCCCAGCTCCAGTATGAGCCCGGGCTCACAGCTATATTTTCTGAAGGCTGACTGTATGTAATCAGCCCACCCTGCATAATCGATATCATGTGTAAGCCTGTCGTAAACTTCGGCTAAACGTGCGTACATAAGGATACCTGTGTCTAAACCGCCTTGCTCTTTTTCTTTCTTGAAATAATACCGCCTATACGTCCCGTTTCCTTGGCGCTGAGGCTTTTCCAGCCTCCGGCCTGGATCTTATCCAGCAGGCCAAGCTCCCTGGCTATCTCGAGTTTAAGTTTTTCGTCATCCTTAATCATCTTGTATCACCCCATGAGTCATTATTGCCAGGGATGACCATGGGTATTCAGAGAAGGATTAATCTATTTGCTTCATTAATGCCTCTATGGCCGCCCTGAGCTGAGCATCCCTGTCATGGGGAATATCTTCGATAGCTGACGTTTTGAACTCCTCGTCGAGATCGACCTCAATGTCAGGGGTAACGCCCTCTCCATGGATGCTCTTTCCGGATGGCGTAAAATAGCGCGCTTTCGTATATTTTAACCCGCCGCCGTTGGCAAAATTGTCGTCGATTTCCTGGACAAGCCCTTTCCCGAATGTTTGCCTGCCAACTATTATACCTTTGCCGTAATCCTGTATACAGGCCGCAAGTATCTCGGAAGCGCTGGCGCTGTACTCGTTGACAAGCACGGCCAGGGGAATCTCCAGTTCATTTTCGTCGGAATACTGCTCTTCCCTGTTGTTGTCCCTGTCCTGGGTATAAACTATAATTCCCTTGGGCACGATCATGTCGGCAATCCGGACAACCTGGTAATAGGAACCTCCGGGGTTGTCGCGAAGGTCGATCACCAGTCCCTTTATGCCCTGGGCCATGAGTGCGCTTAGATGCTGCTGGAAATCCTTCGCTATATCATTGTCGAACTGCTGTATATAAATATACCCTATACCGTTGTCCAGAAGCTCGCTGGAAATCCACGATATGTTGATGAAGCGCCTTTCCATTTCAAAATCGATCTGCCTGTTTTCCTCAGGTCTGTAAACAGTTATCCTGACCTTGGTATTAGGTTCGCCCTTGATTTTCTTGACTATCAGATCGGCATCCCCGACAGTAGTAACATCCTCACCATTAACATTAATTATTTTGTCGTTCTTTTGCAACCCTGCTTCCTTGGCGGGAGAATCAGCGAACACGTCTATAACCGTAAGCAGCTTGTTTTCATCCATTTGGACCAAAACGCCTATTCCCACGTAATTGCCGGATACATCCTCCCAGAGCGCTTTCATTTCTTCGGGAGTATAGTACATGGTATAAGGATCTTCAACCCCTTCAGACAACCCCTTGATGGCGCTGCTGAAGACTTTGCTGAAATCCACTTCCTCGTAGTAGTCATTTTCAAGAAGATTCTTAACCCTGTTGAAGGCTGCGACATCCTTGAAGTCTACCTGGTCCTCGTCAAAGTATATGGCAACCTGGGGCTTGAACCAGTTTTTAAGAGGCCTGGACGAGAAAACATCCCAGGACATCAGGTTGATAACCGAAAAAAAATAACCTGCAAAAAACACAACAGTGAAACATACAAGCAGGATCAGTGAAATCAATATCTTGCGTCCAAGTTTCATTAAAACAACCCTTCTTTTACGAATTATTATTTTTTTACATCCTATGCGTTCATACTGCAAACAATGTTCATATAATAAGTATAACCTAAAGAACGCGCTTTTCAATAATATCGTCTCAGCACTTTCATGGCTGTAAAAAAGAGCGGCTTCTCTTCACGCCGCTCTCTTTCGCTATAAGACTTCAGAACTGTTACTTTTTATTGGTGACATAATTCAATGGATCCTGACGAACGCCATCCTTCCTTACTTCAAAGTGCAGGTGGGGACCTGTCGACAGGCCTGTACTGCCTACTTTGGCGATGACCTGTCCGGCATTGACCGTCTGACCTTCCTTTACAAGGATTCCTCCTTTTTGGATATGGAAATACAAGGTGGTTATCCCGCCGCCATGGTCAATTATCACCGTATATCCCGAACCTCCGTCCAGCCATCGTGCGCATATAACCTTTCCGTATGCGGCAGCGTGGATCGATGTTCCTGCCGGAGCGGGGATATCAATGCCGCCGTGCATCTTGTTATATTTCAAAATGGGGTGGAACCTCATTCCAAAATAAGACGAAATCCTGTAATATCCAGGCAGGGGCCACTGCATGGTCCCGCCCACGTATTTGCCGGAAGACTGCAACTTTATTATCATTTTCTCAAGTTCCTTGGATTGCTCTTCCAGCCTGTCTTCCGCTTTTTCAAGTTCCTTCAGGTCCATCTGGGTTCGCTGAAGCCTGTCTTCAACGGCTGAACGTGAAGCATTCAGCTGTTCAAGCTCGTTCAGTTTGGCTTCAAGCTCTTCCTGGGCATTGTCTTCCTCGTTCTGCTTTATTCTCATCAATTCGTCTATTTCAGCCTGCTTACGCTCCAGGCTTTTTATCATATCCTGGTCGAACTGGGCTATCAGCTTGAGCATCTGGTTTCTCTTGAACAAATCATCGAAGCTTGTACTCTGCATGAGAATGTTAACGTCGGCCCTGGTCCTGGCGTTTATGTACATGGCGACCATTCTCTCCTGGAATAGCTCAAGCTGCGCGTCATATTCCTCCTGTGCCAGCCTGATGGCTTCTTCCAGTGTTTGAATGGCGCTTTCTATTTCACGGATCTTTTCTTCGATTAATGCTCTTTCATGGCCTTTTGCTTCTAACTCGGCTATGATCTGCTCTCTCAGTTTTTTGTCGTTAAGAAGATTCTTTTTGGCTTCATCCTGTTTCTTTTTGAGAGCGTTTATCTGGGCTTCATTCTGCTTCAGCTTCTTTTGCAGATCGTCTATGGAATCTGCCGACGCAGTGACCGCTACGGCTGCGACAAGAACCGCAGACAGGACCCAGGCGATTATTTTTTTTATCATATGTATGTGCCCCCATCCCTAAAGAAAGATAGTCGGTCGCATATACAGAATTACCAACATTTTTGGATTGGCAAACTGACAAAACATTTTACAGCTTCTTACTTATTATATCGTCATTTTTTCACACATTCAAGTGCTTCCTGACCGATAAAAAGCTCCCGATTCCGCCTATGATAACTCCGAATATGGCATAAATAACGAATATTCTCAGGGCTACAGGCCCGAATTCAAGGACATTCAGCGGTGCCAGGCTGAAATTGGTCAGAACAATGTTTAGCACATGCTGAAGCCATGAATATGCCTGGGACGTGATAAGGAAAGACAAGACTGCGCCAATGAAGCCTATCAGAAGGCCTTCGACGATAAACGGCCACCTGATGAAACTGTCAAGGGCGCCCACATATTTCATTATTTCAATCTGCCTGCGGCGCGCGAATACCGTGAGTCTTATGGTATTCGATATGAGGAAAACGGAAACGACCATAAGAACAGCCAATACCGCCATCACTATGTAATTGAACACTTTCAGGATCGCTTCGAGCTTGTCAAGCTCTTCCTTGCCGTAGCCTATCCCGTTGTCCTTGTTGACGCCGCTCAACGCGGACAACTGTTGTATAAACTCCTCGCTGTAGACCGGGTCTGTAAGCTTTATCTCAAAGGACTCCGCCATGTTTTCGGGTGTAAGTCCTTTCATGAGAGCATCATTGCTGAGTATCTGCTTCATGTCCTCAAACATTTGCTCTTTGCTTATGTATACGTACTCCGAAACAATGCCGGCTTCTTTCCTGCCGTCGATAAATGTTATGACTTCTTCCCTCTGGAACGGGGAAACGTCAATATTAAGAAAAACGGTGATTTTTAAGTCACGTTTCATGACTTCGATATTGGATGTGATATTGACGGCCAGCAGGAGAATTATTCCAAGAAAAAACAAGGTTATCACTATGGTCGTTATCGACGCGAAAGTCATCAGCTTATTTTTTACTACATTGCTTGCGCCTTCCTTGACAAGCAGCTTGACAGTCCTAATCTTCATTGAAGTATGATCCTTTCTGCTCATCACTCTTGATCTCTCCGTGTTCAAGAGTGATAACCCTCTTTTTCATTGCATCAACGATGCTCTTTTCATGGGTCGCGACAATAACGGTCGTGCCCCTTTGATTGATCTCCTCAAGGAGATTCATAATTTCCCACGAAGTCTTGGGATCAAGGTTTCCCGTAGGCTCGTCCGCGATAAGCACGGCGGGGTTATTGACCAGCGCGCGCGCAAGCACCACTCTCTGCTGTTCCCCGCCTGAAAGCTGGTTTGGATACGCTTTTGCTTTTTTGCTCAGGCCGACAAGGCCAAGGGCAAGGGGAACCTGCCTGCGTATTTCCCTGTTGGTGGCTTCAACTATCTGCATTGCAAAAGCCACGTTATCATATGCAGTTTTATTGGGTAACAACCTGAAATCCTGGAAAACGACGCCAAGACTGCGCCGTAAATAGGGAACCTCCGACTGGGGCATATCGTGCACACTGTAACCGTTGACATATACTTCGCCCTCGGTCGGAACTTCTTCATGCATAATCAGTTTCAGAAATGTGGATTTCCCTGAGCCGCTGGGGCCGATAATGAATACAAATTCACCCTTATCGATCTTTACCGTAACGTTCCTGAGTCCGACCACTCCGTTGGAGTATACTTTTGTAGCGTCCACAAACTTTATCATATGATTCCTCCATCAGGCTGAGAAGGAAATTCATTTTGACACCTCGTCCAGGTAACGTTTGACCATCATTGCAACCTTGAAGTAAATGGCGTCGTCAAATTTCCGTAAATCCATCCCAGTTATTTTCTGTATCTTGTCAAGTCTGTACACCAGCGTATTGCGGTGTATGAAAAGCTGACGGGATGTCTCGCTGACGTTAAGGTTGTTTTCAAAGAATTTCTGGATAGTCATCATCGTCTCAGAGTCAATGGTTTCAAAAACGCCTTCCTTGAATACCTCGTTCAGGAACAGGCGGCAGAGAGTTGTGGGAAGCTGGTATATAAGACGACCGATACCTAAGTGGTTATAGTCGACGATACTTTTTTCAGCCTCAAAGATCTGCCCTATTTTCAGTGCCGTCTGGGCGTCCTTATAAGACCGGGCGACGTCGCGAAGGCTTTCAGCCTCGGTGCCTATACCGATCCTTGCTTTTATCATAAGCTCGCTGTTCAGGGTATCGATTATGATCCTGGCCTTCTTGTGTATCTCCTCGCTGTCTTCCTTTTCCCTGAGTTCCTTGATCAGGACAGTGTTCTGATCGTCGAGCAGAATGATATAGTCCTTATTGTTCGGGAACAAACTCTGGATTATATTGTAAGCGAATAACTCTCTCGTTTTTTCTGTCCTGACCAGGTAAACAATCCTTCTGCAGTCATTTTTAACCCTTAATTCCTTGGCTCTGATCGTGATGTCACCGGGAAGTATGTTGCCAAGAAGCACGTTTTTCATGAAATTGTTCCTGTCATACTTCTCGTCATAGTAAAGCTTGGCGTTTTCAAGGCTTATTGCTATCAGTTCGGCTATCTTTTTCCTTTCCGGGTGGTCGGATGACAGGTATAATATAAACTCAAGCCTGCCGTTCGCATCTATTTTTTTCATTACATGGTCCTGTTTTTCGATATAGGTCATATTTGTATTCAGAAATTCAAGGCACTCTTCATGGATCGTACCTATCTCATCTTCGATGGTGCTTGCAATTACGATCCCGGAACTGTCCGTAATGCCGAAATCATAGCCAATAGTATCGCGGATGCGCATTACAACGGATTGAAAAACCTTGAAAGCCAAGTAAACAACCCCCAATTAGCCAAATATCCCGATTCTTCGTTCTAATTATACACAAATTTCACAATTGGTACAACTTTTTTTACATTACAGGTTTCTGAAGGCAGGCTGGACAAAAACTCACTCACTAAGAAGAACACATTCTGAAAAAACGATCCTGATGGTATTAAGCAGTTCCTTGTTCCTGAAGCATGAGGCGTTATGGATAAAGATCCTGACAGGCGCGCATGTGAGAAGGAATCCTATCATAAAATCATCATCTTCGATGACAGGGTTCCCTGCATGGATACCGAAGTTCTCTATTATATCCTCAGGTATTTCGAAATGCCTGGTTCCCTCCACCTTGTACGATCCGTTGCTCTGGACAAATACATGCAGCTCGGGGACCCTGGGAACCTGCATCCTTACAAAAGCGGTCAGCAGGTTGATGTATTCCTCATACTGCCTTTCTATGAAAAACTGCCTGATGGACTTCTCCACCTCTATTTCGAGGTTCCTGACATATTCGCCCAGCCTGAAAGTAATAAAGCCTTCAAGGATTAATTTATCCGAGCTTTTCAGGTACTCGGATATCTTGTCGGATATCAGCTGTCTTCTGTAATCAATAAGATCGCCAAGGCTGCTTCCGCTTTGCGTATAAAGCCTGCTGCAGGCTATGCGGTAGATTTCATCCTGGTCCTTTTTTGGAAAACCGCTGCATATGCGAGATATGATTTTTCCCAGAATGTTTTTCTCATAAGATTTGAGGATATAATCTGCGAGCATATCCGATAACCGGTTAATAGTTTTCAGATATTTCCTTCCCTTTTTTCTTGCGCATCCATCGAACAGTATGGTCAAACAGTCTTCTCCCTGGCTGATTCTCATCCTGAAGGGACTCTGAACGCTTGTCTGCAGTTTTTTCTCAAGATAACAGGCCAATCCTTTAATGTCTTTCACGTGGTCTACCTGTAAGGATGGCATTCTCTCACATCCTTTCAGGTGTAGTATATGTAACGCTCATTGTCCGTTATACGAAACACATAAAGGAAATAAACCGCCTAAATCGACCAGGTTCCCTTTTGCCAGCGATACGGATCTTACGCCGTGTTTACGCAAAAACTCTTCAACACCTGCAGCGTTGTCAAGGGTATAAAAGTCTCCGAAAAAAGCAAGTTCATTTTCGGAAATCAGGCCTGTGGCGCCGCCGATAAAGCCGTAATCATAGCCTTCAAGGACTATGGTTTTCTGCGGCGCGATCAGCAGCGAATCGATACCTGATTCAACGGCCTTTTTATGAATCCCGGTATCGGCCGTTATTATCGCTTCACGGTTCACGATACATACCGAACACTTAGCGTACCCCTGTCTCACAGGGATTATTCTGATTCCGCATTTTCCAAGCATTGAAACAACGACAGGGTCTGCGCATTTAGGGTTCAGGAAGGCATTTTCCCCCACGACCGCGCAGTTATAGGCCACGTCAAAGGGATAACGGTCCCTGACAGGGGTTGAACCTTCGATGAGCTCATACCCGAGGGACCTTAATGATGACAGGGTACTATCAGGCGTACCGGGCGCATACACGAAAACGCCTGAACATACATTGACCAGCTGCATGTCGGCATGTTTTGCCAGACCTTCCGGAAGCGCAGGATGTCTTTCGGTTTTATAAAAACTGATACCAAGACCTATAAGGGAATGGAGTATTTCTTCTGATGCATCTCCCGACAGCAAGACCTTTTTGACCCTGCCCGAAGGCAGGTAGGGGGACACAAGGGCGAGTTCCATGAAATCACATCCCTTGTTTCAACAGCATATCTTATACTATCCGCACCACAAAAAGCCGGCCGGCCGAATGTGCGGTTCTGATATGCCGCATCCGTATATTTTATGCGGGTGCGGCTGAAGTATATCAATAATCGATTGTATCCAGCAGGGATTTCAGTTCCCCGACAAACTCAAGAGGAATGGCTACGCCCTTCTGGCTGGGTTTATAGTCGTCGCTTTTGCTGTCGTACCAGAATACTCTTATATCAATATAAGATTTATTATTCTTGGTAACCTTCTTGATTTGTATCTCTTCCCTGCTGTTTTTTACAAATTTACCGATCAATTCTTCAGTATCCCAGAAATCTGCCATCGTATTACCTCCGCACATAAATAAAATCTGCAGGATCGGGACAAACTGAGCCTGTGCCGATCAACGCAGCAATAAATTATTTTTCTCAGCCGAGTCGTATTTAATTTATAGCAGAATTATTCATTCTTTTCAATAAGAAACAGGAATTATTTTTTTAAATCTGTTCACAATAAATCAATGAAGACGGCTGATGCCGTCTGAAATAAAAAAAAGGAGTCAGTACTATGAGAACACCAATTGACAAGATTGCACTTTTGCTGGTTATCATAGGCGCTCTGAACTGGCTGTTGGTTGGACTGTTTCAGTATGACCTGGTTGCAGGCATATTCGGCGTTGCGACACTGGGTGCAAGCATAGTATATTCAATAATAGGGATTGCAGGTTTATACTGCATAAGTCTCCTGTTCAGAGATGTACCGGTTGTCGACTAACCCGTGAAACGGATCCTTCCATAAACTCGGAGACTTTATATGTTTCCGAGTTTTTCTTGCTTTTACCGCCCTTTGTCTACGCACAGAAAAGGTTCTGATCATAGGCGGATATCTCAAGCACCACTGATAAACCCTCGCTGTCGTCAAAATGTATCTCGGTCACATAAAGACCAAGGCGCTTCAGGGCTTCATTGAAATCTCTCTCCATCCGGTTTTTTGCAATTTCGCAAAGAATAGTGTCCATAAAGACCTCCGGCAAGAGAAATAAAAGCCTTCTAAAGGCTTCAGGCATGGCATGATTATACAATATTTCCCTGCCGGATGAATTAATAAGGCGTTGACATTTTTCCCCAGGATTCGAAATGATGAGAAGACTGTCCTTCGCTTCGCTAAGGATGATTAATTGAGCAAATGACTTAAATTCATTTGCTCAATTAATCACTTTAATATCTTTATCTCGATACGACGGTTCTTCTGCCGGCCTTCAGGTGTGTCGTTATCTGCAATCGGCCTGTACTCGCTGTTCCCGGTTGCCGTAAACAAAGACGGATCAAGGTCTTCCTCCTCCACAAGGTATCTTACGACATTGGTAGCCCTTGCGGTGGAAAGCTCCCAGTTGGTTTCATATCTCTTATTGGTCTGTGGAACATTATCGGTATGACCTGAGACTATGATCTCGTTCTCAATGCCTCTAAGGATCTCAGCAAGGGCGGAAAGGACCTGTTTTCCCTCCGGCAGGATATCTGCGCTTCCGGATTCAAAGAACACTTCCTGCTCAAGGCGTACAAGGATGAAGTCCTTCTCCTCGATGGCCTGGACCCGGTCACCGAGACCCTGCTCTTCGATCATCTCCCTGATATCGCCCTTGGTTTCATCCATCTCTCTGTCTTTAAGCTTTCTTTCAGAATCTACGACCATATCCTCGGCAGCTTCAATGTATTTTTCCTTTAGCTTTGCTTCAGCTTCTTCACTGTCGTATTTTGTATAATCAAATGCGATTATGCTGTTGGATGAACCATCGATGATAGAATCGCCGCTTTTAAGGTTTATCAGGGAATATGACAGGCTCGCGGCAATCTCGCTGAAAGCTTTCTTATCGATAGTCGACATGGAAAACAAAAGCACAAAAAATACAAGCATATTGGTGACCAGGTCACCGTATGTCGCCATCCATGCCGGTGCTCCGCCTTCTTCTGATTCTCTTTTTCTTGCCATAATCTCACCTGTTTATTCTTATTCCGCAGCCTGTCCTTCCTTCTCTCGTCTTGCAGCCGCTTCATACGCGGCCCTCTGGTCAGGGGACAGGAAAGTCTTCAGCTTATGTTCCATGAGTCTCGGGTTTTCGCCCGACTGGATCGACAGTACTCCTTCCATCATCATTTCCCTTAGCCTTATTTCTTCGGCACTGTTGCCGGCAAGCTTGGCGGCTATGGGATTGCAAACGAAGTTCGCAAGTATGCTTCCGTAGAAAGTCGTAAGCAGGGCCAGGGCCATTGCAGCTCCGATGGTAGACGGGTCGTCAAGGGTCCTCAGCATGTTGATAAGGCCCAGGAGTGTTCCTATCAGACCCCAGGCCGGGAATTGTCCTGAAAGTGTTTTGAAAAATGCCTGGGCATTCTGATGCCTTACAGCCATACTGTCTATATCCAACTGCATCGTGGTCTTTACGATCTCGGCCTCGATACCGTCAACAACAAGTTCCATGGCCTTTCTTAAAAAATCATCCTTAATGTCTTCCTGTGCTGATTCCAGAGCTAAAAGGCCTTCTCTTCTCGCTTTCTGTGAAAGTTCCACCAATGTTCGTATGGTATCCATGGCTGATGTTTTAGGTTCTTTAAATATCAGGGGAATTGCCTTCAAGGCTCTTATAGTTTCAGACAGGGGGAAGGCCAGAACAGTCGAAAAAATACCGCCGCCCATAGTCACAATAATTGAGCTGACGTCTATATAACCGGAAACATCACCACCGCTGTACATTCCAAAAATAACAACGGCAAGACCCCCGATCAAGCCGATAATCGTTGCCAGATCCATTATTTCACCCGCTTTTGTACATCATTGTTATTCCTGAGTAAGAATTCGCTTACTAAAACAATCGCTTAGTGTCAAAGCATATATCGGCATAAATCTGTCCCTTGTTAACCTGGACATAACCAAAAAGGGAGAAGCCCGAAAAAGCTTCTCCCCTGAATGCCGTAATAACCGGCGGTCCTATTTCCTGCCGATGAGCGATTTGGCTTTTTCAACTATGTTCTCGGGTGTAAGACCATACATTTTTACAAGATCGGCGGGTTTTCCCGATTTTCCGAATACGTCCATGATGCCCACCATATCCATGGGAACAGGATGGTTCTTTACGATCACTTCCGCTACGGCGCTTCCCAGGCCGCCCATGATGTTGTGTTCCTCGCAGGTGAGGATGGCTCCTGTTTCCCTGGCGGCTTTAATTATAATCTCTTCGTCTATGGGTTTTATGGTGTGCATATCTATAAGCCTTGCATCGATTCCCTCTGCCTTCAGGCTTTCTGCGGCTCTCATCGCAGGTTCCGCCATATAGCCTGTGGCAATGATCGTTAAATCATTTCCCTCCTTTAGGGTTACCCCTTTGCCGATGCTGAACTGCGCATCTGAAGAATATATTACTGGTACATCCAGCCTTCCGAGCCTTAAGTAGACAGGGCCGTATATTTCAGCGGCCTGTTTGACAAGGGCTGCGGTTGATACGGCATCGGCCGGACAGATAACCGTCATACCCGGAATAGCCCGCATTAGCGCGATATCCTCAATAGCCTGATGGGATGCGCCGTCTTCGCCCACCGTGATCCCCGCATGGGTCGCCCCAATCTTTACGTTAAGATGCGGATAACCGATGGAATTTCTCACCGAATCATATGCCCTTCCTGCCGCAAAAATAGCAAAGGTGCTTGCGAACACTGTTTTCCCGCAGCTTGCCAGTCCAGCCGCCACAGCCATCATATTGCCTTCTGCGATACCCATGTTGAAGTGCCGTTCAGGGTATTTTTTCTGGAACAGATCCGTTCGGGTGGATTTGGACAGATCCGCATCCAAAACGACTATATTTTCATTGCTTCCAATTTCAGCGAGGGTATTACCGTAAGCCACGCGAGTGGCGATTTTATCTGCCATGATTAAATTCCTCCATTTTTTTAATTTCAGTGCATATAAGTCTAAATGAATTATTCAAGGCTTTTCAGGTATTCGTCCAGTTCCGCCAGGGCCTGTTCCGCCTGCTCTTTTTTAGGCGCGCTTCCATGCCACTGAGCCTGGTCTTCCATGTAGGAAACGCCTTTCCCCTTGACTGAATGGGCAACGATCGCCGTTGGTTTCCCCTTGTATTCCTTTGCCTGGTTTACAGCCTTCTCTATTTCATCGAAATCGTGAGCATTTATGGATATTACATTCCAACCGAATGCCGCAAACTTGTCGGCAATCGGCTCAGGATTCATTACCTTTGTGATGTCGCCGTCGATCTGGAGCCTGTTGTAATCCACGATGGCAGTCAGATTGTCCAGCTTATAATGGGCAGCGGCCATAGCAGCCTCCCAGACCTGCCCCTCGTCAAGTTCTCCGTCTCCAAGTATGGCATAGACCCGGTAATCCTTTTTGTCCAGTTTCCCGGCAAGCGCCATGCCCACCGCAGCAGCGATCCCCTGGCCTAAAGAACCCGTAGACATATCGACACCAGGCACCTTGTTCATATTGGGATGTCCTTCAAGATAGCTGTCGGCCTGCCTGAAACTTTCAAGGTCTTCAATCGGGAAAAATCCCCTGTGGGCAAGGGCAGCATACAGTCCCGGCGTGCAGTGGCCCTTGGACATAACCAGTCGGTCCCTGTCGGGATCCTTCGGGTTCCTGGGATCTATCTTCATCTCCACGAAATAAAGGTATGTCAATATATCCGCTATGGATAAAGATCCCCCCGGGTGCCCGCTCCCCGCCGAGGCCACCGCCGTAATAATACCTTTCCTGATCAAGGTCGCTGTTTTCTTTAGTTGTAATCTTGTCTTGTCGTCCATACTTTGTTACCCCTTCATGTTATTATATTTTTACAATGAAGAAACCTATTGTTATCAATAGGATCTTCGTCATTCAGTAGAACCTTTATTCAATTATACTACAAAAATATAACAATCTGCAGACTAAACTTCTTTTTTCACTTTCAAAAGCAATATGGTAACGTCGTCTTTCCCTCCGTTCCTGAGGGCAGACTCGTACAGGGTTTCAACTTTCCGGTCCATTGAAGCTGATGTCTCAAGAACTCTACTGATACAGGAATCGTCGAGCATATCTGTCAGGCCGTCGCTGCACAGCAGTAAAAGATCATTATCGACCAGTGGAAAGCTGACGATATGAGGTTCAATGTCAAATTCACCGGGGATAACCCCAAGGTGCTGCGTGAGTCTGCGCCCTTCATCGTGTCTGTATCCCGGCCCTTCTGCAGCAACCCCGGTATCGGGCTCCTGCAGGACTGTTGTGTGATCATGGCTCAATTGCGTTAATCTCCGGCCCCGCAGCAGGTATATCCTGCTGTTGCCTATGTTCACAGCGCAGGCATTCCCGCCGTTTATGGCAAGGCCGGCGAATGTTGATCCTATACATATTTCGCCGTTTTCTTTCATCATGTCACAGATTACCGCGTTTCTTCCAATCAGGTAACAAGCCATACTGCGGCCTGTAAGGTCTGACAGCCTGATGGTATCCATAGCCTGTACCGCGATAAGAGCTGCAAGAGCGCCGTGTTTTTCGGTACCCATTCCGTCCGCCACTGCGTAGAGACCACGGTTTGAGACCCTGTCGCTGTACCGGAAAGGGGTATTGTCGGAAAAGTTCTCCCGAAATACGCCGTTTATATACAGGTTGTCCTGGTTTTCCGGCCTTGCCGGTCCGGGAGCGCAGACAGCACAGCAATCAATTATCATCGATACCATCCGTTCAGCAAAAAATGATCAAAGGCATCCTTATCCGCATCCTAAATCAATGGCAAGTATTTGCTGACAATAATACAATAAGAAAAATTATTATATTTTACAATAGCAAATATGATTTCATATATAAAATTAACTGTTGACAAATAAAAAATTAGTGGTATAGTTAGTTATATGAGTAACTAACTAATTAACTAATTAGCATTCAGCCACACGAAAGATCGCCGGCCATTCTGCGCGGAAAGGGTGAAGAGGATTGCAGCTGCATTTTGAAGACGAACGGCCATTATTCATACAAATCGCCGAACAGATCGAGGATGCCATACTGTCCGGGGTCTTCCCGGAAGAAACGCAGATCCCTTCGACCACTGAGATATCAGTAAGTTATAAGATCAACCCGGCAACTGCATTAAAAGGAATAAACATTCTCGTGGACAGGGGAATCGTGTACAAGAGAAGAGGGCTTGGTATGTTTGTGGCCAAAGGCGCTGTCGGGAAACTAAAGAACCGTAGAAAAGAAGAGTTTTTTGACAATTACGTCTCAAAGCTCGTCAGCGAAGCGAAGCGATTGGGTTTTTCAAAGGAAGACATAATCAAAATGGTGGAAAGAGGGTTTAAGGAATGAAAGGCTTGAGTGTAACGAATGTAACGAAGAGATTCGGTGACATAACAGCCCTGGACAGGATAAATCTTTATTTCGGGGAGAACAGGATCTATGGCCTGCTTGGCAGGAACGGAGCGGGGAAAACCACGCTGCTCAACACTATCACCGGCAGAATCTTTGCCGACGAAGGCAGCGTCATCCTTGACGGATCGCCGGTAACCGAGAATGAAAGTAATCTTTCCAGGATATTCATGATGAGCGAAAGCAATTATTATCCCGAGAACATGAAGGTGGCGGATGCCTTCCGATGGACAGGGGAATTCTATGATTCCTTCGACAGGGACAGGGCCGTGGAACTGTCGGGGAGGTTCGGCCTTTCCCTTAATAAAAAAATAAAATCACTGTCCACAGGTTACGGAACCATATTCAAACTGGTAACGGCATTGAGCGTAAACGTTCCGTACATCCTGCTTGACGAGCCGGTCCTCGGGCTGGACGCAAACCACAGGGATCTTTTTTACAGGGTGCTGATAGAGACTTACTCGGAGAACCCGGCAACTTATATCATTTCGACCCACCTCATTGAGGAAGTTTCCGGTATCATAGAGGATGTTGTCATAATCAACAAAGGCAGGATTATCAGGAACGAGCCAAGGGAATCCCTGCTTTCAAAATACTACTGTGTTACCGGACATATCTCCGCCGTGGATGAATTTGCGCGGGATAAAAAAGTTATTGCTTCCGAGACTCTTGGCGGGCTGAAGAATGCCTATATAGAAGGCACCCCGGACAAAAGATCAATGCCTGAAGGTCTCAGCATATCAAGGATGGATCTGCAGAAATTATTCATCCAACTGACCGGGGAAGGAGGAAACATGCAATGAATATCAAAGCAGCCTTGAAATATCGCCTGTATGAAAGCAAAAAATCTGTCATTATCTTTTACCTGGCTGTGGCGGCACTGATTTTGCTGATAAGCACAACCATTATAACCATCAAGACCACCGAAGGAAAGACCAACAGCCTGGAAATCGCCACGATTGTATTTCTATTCATATTAGGACTGAACTCCTTCAGGGAAACATTCAGGTTTTTCATGCAGAACGGGATTAGCAGGAAGGCAATCATATCAAGCCAGATTATGTGTTCGCTGATCCTTTGCCTTGCCATGTCATTGATTGACAACATCATCCTTGTTATAGGCAAAAACCTGCTGACTTTTGGCGGAAGGCTTGATTTCATCGGGATGCTGGAACTGATGTACGGTCCGCAGAACAGCGCCGTCGCTGCTTTCCCGGTTTCATTCCTTTTTTGCTTCAGCATTTATTCAATGGTTTCGGCTTTGGGTTTTTTAATCACGACACTATATTACAGGATGAACAAGGGACAGAAAATAGCCGTATCCGTCGGCGTGCCCGCAGCTCTGCTTTTTGTTCTTCCGGCGATGGATAAGTACATTTTCAGATTTGCAATATCCAATGTTTTCGCAAAGGTCATCAGGTTCGCTTTTGAAGCCCCGGCCAATGCCGTGGTGTCAGGCATCGTTCTGTCGGCTGCCTTTTACGGCTTCAGCTGGCTGCTGGCCAGGAAAGCAGTCATAAAGGATTAGTAAGGTAAACGCGTGTCTGCATGCGACTTAAGCGAAGCACGGATAGCGGTGCTGTCGCGACTTGAATCCCTGATGGATTCACCGAGTGATAAATGGCTGCAGTAAGCAGCCATTTATATTAAGTAAGCTGGATAGATACGTAAGCCATCAGTTATCTTTTGAATGAGGCAAAGGGGTAAATCCTTCGCCCAGCACCTCGCGCACGTCGATAAGCAGAACGAAAGCTCTTTGGTCACATTCCTTAACGATTTGCTTGACAAAGGGGATCTCTTCACGCTTGACAACACAGAGAAGCACCGTTTTGTCCTTTTTACTGTACATGCCTATTCCTTTCAGACCTGTCACGCCCCTGTCCACTTCAGTAAGAAGCCTTTGGGCGATCATTTCGGATTTCTCGGATATTATCAGCAGGCTCTTTGAAAAATGCATGCCTTCGAGGTATGCGTCGATGCTTTTTGACGCCACATAGATGCTCAGCGAGGCATAGAGCCCCAATTTCACGCTTTTGAACGCGATTATGGCAAAGACTATGACACAGCCGTCCATGAACAACAGATACTGGCCGACCGAAAACTTCGGGAACAGGTTTTTCAGCAATGCAGCGAGCATATCGGTACCGCCGGTGGTAGCGTCTTCCTTAAGAACAATCGCAAGGCCGAATCCCATAATGCCGCCTCCAAGCAGGGCATAAAGCAGCAGGTCCGGATTCGCCATCTCGTTGTCCAAAGCAATGAAGTACTCGTTCGTCAGCCAGTTGAAGAAGGGAGCCGTCAGATCCGTTGCCAGGGAAAGCATCACAGCCCCGTACAGGGAGCGAATCATGAATCCCCTGCCTTTGTGCTTATACCCCAAAAGGAACAGGGGGATGTTGAAAATAAGCATCAGGACACCCACTGGGATGATACCGCCAATGATATAATAAACCACCGTAGAAAGCCCCGATACTCCACCGGGCGCCAGCTTGAACGGAATAAGGAAAACATTGAGCGCTATAGCGGTGATCAGGCACCCAAGAGCTATTAAAACATATGATTTCCATGGTTGCTTTTCCCTGCCCATATAATGTCCTCCGCCTTAAAATAAAAAACCGGGGATAAACCCGGTTCTCTATTGTTATTTGATTCCATATTTCTTCTTGAACTTGTCAACACGTCCGCCGGTGTCGACTATCTTCTGTTTACCGGTAAAGAATGGATGACACTGTGAACATATTTCGACCCTGAGTTCGGGTTTTGTCGAACCTGTTTCAAAAGTCGCGCCGCATGCACAGCGTACAACTGCCGGTCCGTATTTGGGATGGATACCTTCCTGCATGGTTTTCACCTCGCTTACATTGACTGCGTTTCATTTATCGAAACATTCTTTAATCATGGCTCAAAAAAGCATCGACTGGTATTTTACCATATCGGTGTCATAATTGCAAGCACAATGAAACTGCTGCCGCTTATTTATATATGATATCGAAACTGTTTTTGTCCTTCTGGGTCAGGGCGGTGTTTATGCCGTTTATGAACTCGGCATTGGTCTTCGTGTTCATCAGCCTGTTTATGATCATCTCCGTAACATCCGCGGTGCCGAGATTGCTCATTGCCTTGCGGATCGCCCATATTCCCTCGAGTTCCTTCTGTGAAAGCAAAAGTTCTTCTCGTCTCGTTCCTGAACGGTTTATATCTATTGCGGGGAAAATACGCTTTTCGGACAGCTTCCTGTCCAGGTGCAGCTCAAGGTTGCCTGTTCCCTTGAATTCTTCGTATATTACATCGTCCATGCGGCTGCCGGTATCGATCAGCGCTGTGGCTATGATGGTAAGGCTGCCTCCGTTCTCGATATTGCGCGCTGAACCGAAGAAGCGCTTCGGTTTGTGGAGGGCTCCCGGGTCAAGTCCGCCCGACAGGGTTCTGCCCGTAGGCGGAATAGTAAGGTTATATGCCCTCGCAAGGCGCGTGATACTGTCCAGGAGTATTACCACGTCCCTGTTATGTTCCACAAGGCGCTGCGCCCTTTCCAGGACGATTTCAGCCACCTTGATGTGATGCTCCGGAAGCTCGTCAAAGGTGGAATACACCACGTCTCCCTTGATCGATCGCTGCATGTCGGTAACTTCTTCGGGACGCTCATCGATCAGAAGGACTATCACTTCTATCTCAGGGTATTTTGCTGTTATCGCATTGGCTATCTTTTTAAGAAGTATGGTCTTACCAGCCTTCGGAGGTGAAACGATAAGGCCGCGCTGTCCTTTCCCTATGGGAGCTATCAGGTCTATCAGACGGGTTGACAGTTCCTTTGGATCCGATTCGAGAGTTATCCTTTCATCGGGATAGATCGGTGTCAGCTGCTCGAACGGTTTTCTTTTCTGGGCTACTTCCGGCGGGTCGCCGTTAACCGACGAAACATACAGAAGGGCCTGGAATTTTTCGCCTTCTTTCTGGATCCTGCCTTTTCCTACTATTTTATCTCCGGTTTTTAAATTAAATCTGCGAATCTGTGAAGGAGAAACGTAAACGTCTTTGGGGCCTGACAAGTAATTGTTCCCTCTCAGGAAACCATAACCGTCAGGAAGCACTTCCAGTATCCCGGTAACAGGATTTTCACTTTCCAGTCGGGAAAGATCTTTTGTCTTTGCATATTTATATCTGCTGTCTGTTTCACCGTTGCTTTCAACCTTGTCCAGTTCGGTTTCTCTCGGTTCGTCAGTCCTTGTCTCCTCCTTGGTCTCGGCAACGGGTTCGGCAATGACCTGATCCTGTGCTTCGGTTTTTGATTCTGTATCACCGACAGCAGCGCCGTTGATAAACACACGCTTTGTAATAACCTTTGCAGGTGCGGGTTTCTCAGGCTCAGCCGCATCCGCGGCACCGGTATCCACAGCAGTTTCTTCTGCGGGAACTGGCGCGGGTTCTGCCGTTTCGGCAGCTTCGGCAGCCTTATCTTCCGTCTTCTTCGGACGTCCCCGGCGGGTCTTTTTCTGGGGCTGTTCTTCTTCCACGGCCGTTTCCGGAACGGTTTTCGCTTCCTCAGCACTGGCGGAAGCTTTTGGCCTTCCCCTTCTTTTCTTCACTTCAGCCGGCTTTTCTTCCGTTTCGGAGGTCCCGGCATCCTGGGATGACCCGGGTTTTTCAGTAGCTTCAGGCGAAACGTCAGGCAGGGCAGCATCATCCTGCCCGCTTTCAGAAGCCGACTTGGTTTTTGAAAATTTTCTTCCGCCTGATGTTTTGCTCTTTGAAACGCTCTTATCAGTCTTTTCCCCGCCATTGTCGGGAACATTTGCTGCATTATTGACAATCAGATCGATTAGGTCCGATTTTCTGTACTTGGTAAGGCTCTTAAATCCCAGCATTTTTGCAATATATCTAAGATCTTCAAGGGATTTGGCCTCAAGAATAGACCTGTCTTCCATAATACACCGCCTTGTGATATTTTAATATTTCCTCACTGAAAAAACAGAGTGACAGAATACTCATATTTAATTTAGTTTAACTGGCTTAATCAGCTATCCGCTGCCCTCTCATACCGAGTGTAACATCTGATAGTATAAACATTATCATATTTATTCAAAATCCATTTTCAAATACATTTTCGGGAAATATCTCAGATATGCATTTCATCTGACTGATTTAATATAACAGCTAAAATAGCTGTTTGTCAAGGAAAAAATAACAGTAAAATTAATATTTTGTTTTTATTTTTCATGGTATTTTCCTGAGTAATTCCATCGAAAAATGTATAAAAAAGTTTTATCATGTAAATGTCTTAAGACGCATTCTGCTGTTGTCATAAGGAGAAGGCATAAGGCACGAGATATTGGGGGCGGTAAATATGCCAAACTGCAGAAGGATCACTGTACCAATCCTCTGACCAATGTCTGAAAGAAAAGCTTAGCAGCAAAAGCCCTGGTCATATGACCCGGATTGGACAGGATTCAAACAATAAAGTCACACGAAAGGCATATGTACTTAAAGCGCAACAGGTTAACCGATTGATAACAGCATCGCAGCAGGGCGACATCAGTGGCAGCATCATGGACGACATCACAGGCCGCAGCAGGACGACATCCTTAGTTCACAGCTTCAGACGGCATCTCAGGCAGCATCTTTGTTGACATCTGTGTTTACCTCTCTGTTGTTATGGCATAATATAAGCACCTTTAAGTTGAGAAAAGCGGGAAACGGCATCGGCTGTCCCCGCTTTTTTTTATTCTTCGACCTTCAGTGGAATATTGTTCTCCCTGGCGATTTGCATTAGTTTCTCAAGCAACGGGTCTTCGTCACTGTTACCCGGGTTGCCGCCCGACAATGTACTTAGCTTTTTTTCGTCGATAACCCTGATATTCATTGGGGTACCCAAAACATTCCGGATTGCTTCCTTTATTGCCTCAATGCTTTCGCTGCGGCTCAGAACGGTTTTTTTCAGCGCGTCATCCTCCGGTATGACCACATTGGCAGTTCCGTCAGGCGACAGGAAACATTTCGTGTCCAGCAGGTAAGCATATACCTTCATCTTCTTCATCGAACGAAGTTCCTCTATGACATCAGGCCATTGCTTCAGTTCGCTGTCTTCCGGGATTCCCGGGTCAGCAGTTTTTTCGGCCGGAACGGCTTTCTTTTCGCTTGTTTTTACGGACACGGAAGGTTTTTTCTCAGTCTGTGGTGGGCTTACGGCCGGCGGAGCGCTGCTGATGCCCATATCCGTTATTTGCATGAGCTTCCGCTCCAGGAATCTTACCCGTGCCTCAAGGTCAGCCATGGCATTACTGCCGCTGCCAGCCGCTCCATACGTGCAAAGCCTCACAGCCGCGATCTCCATGACCATCCTTTGATCATCAGCCCATTTAAGGCTGTTTTCAGTTTCGGACAGTTCCCTTATGATAGCCAGGGTATCATCCAGCGACAGCAGTCCTTCCGCTTCCCTTACAGGCTTCAGTTCCTCTTCGCTGAAGCTGACAAGGCTCAGGGCCTCGCCCCCTGTTTTTATGAGCATCAGGTTCCTGAACCATTCGATCAGTTGACTGCAGAACGGTTTCAGGTCGCGGCCCTGGTCCATGATCTCCTTTATCGCTTTGAGCGCGGCAGGAGTATTTTTATCAATGACTGCCCTGGCAAAACTGTTTACGGCTTCATAGGCTGACAGGCCTGATATTTCGGCCACATCATGGTATGTTATTTCAGGTTTTCCCTGTGCGATGCACTGGTCAAGAAGGCTTATGGCATCTCTCATTCCTCCGCCGGAAAGTCTCGCGATCAGCTGCAAAGCGCTTTTTTCAACCGATACTCCGCAGCTTTCGGCAATGGTCCTGATCCTTCCTTCCAGCCCTGACATGGTGATCCTCTTGAAGTCGAAGCGCTGGCACCTGGACAGGATAGTTGCCGGAAGCTTCTGGGGTTCCGTTGTGGCAAGGATGAATACCACATTTTCAGGCGGCTCCTCGAGAGTCTTCAGAAGGGCGTTGAAAGCTCCGGCAGAAAGCATGTGGACTTCGTCTATGATATATACTTTATATCGCGTGACAGCAGGAACGTACATTACCGCATCCCTGATCTCGCGCACATCGTCAACACCGTTATTGGACGCCGCGTCAATCTCTATGACATCGATTATGGAGCCGTCCAGGATACCGGTACAGCACACGCACTTGTTGCATGGGTTGCCGTCCACCGGTTCAAGGCAGTTTATGGCCCTGGCGAATATCTTGGCCATGGTGGTTTTGCCTGTCCCCCTTGTTCCGCAAAAAAGATACGCATGACTGACAGAATTGTTTTTTATGCTGTTTTTCAGGGTCGTGACAATATGACGCTGCTCGACCACTTCATCAAAGGTCATGGGTCTCCATTTGCGATATAAAGCCATATGTGCCATAACGATCATTCCTTCGGAGAATATGATTAACAACCTCGGTTAACTGTAATATCAGTTTATCAATTAAGAAACCGCTTAGCAAGGCTTCCATGGTGAAGCAAGGGGACGGTTCCTCTGCTTCATTTTTACATTATATTCCAATTCAATGAACCAAAGTTCTCGCCCCGGAGAAATTCTCCACCTGCGTTTACATGCTGCCGCTTCGTCATGCACTTACGTGTGGTCTTTTTCTCACGGCCGATCCTTGATTCCCGAACACTCATTGTTCGGTGTTCATTTCCTGCGAAGTGTTCCGAATTTTCCGCCGCGAGAAACCTTGTATCCGCCTTATGAAGTCCAATTATAACATGGTTTATAATAAACAGGCGCGAAATGCACACCCCTTCATCGTATAATACAACATAACAGAGCAGCGTGCTTGTGTGCCATCAGAACCGTCCCCGTGGCATATAAAAAACGAGGCGTTAAGCCTCGTCTTTCGCGTAATTTATGCCGTGCACCTGGCCTCGACATACAAATACAAGCGTACCATGCGCAGCATACTCAAACCAGGCTGACTTGCGGCACACCCAGGGTTCCTGCTTACCGCTGCTTCCTCCCGGACCTGACGGGGTTCACAGTTCTGGATTGCGCAAGACCCAATCATCATTGTACCTTGCAGCATAACTGACCTTACATTTGTAAGCCTCAGACAGGAATTCGACTCCGCTACAGCGGGTTGCGGATACAGGGCACCGCTACCTCCCCGTCTAGCACGGCATAGCTAATTATATAGTATTTTCTCGCGCCATTCAAGTTTAATAATTGGATAAAGCGGATCAGAAGATCTGTCCCCGTTGCTCAAAATGAGTAAAAGTGTACGTCCCCTTTACTCATTCTCACATTTGGCCTGGTCTTTCGCGCGGATCTCGGTACGGCGGATCTTCCCGCTGATGGTCTTTGGAAGCTCGGGCACGAATTCTATTATGCGGGGATACTTGTAAGGCGCAGTATGGGTCTTTACGTATTCCTGGATCTCCTTCTTCAGTTCTTCGGAAGGTTCATATCCCCTGGCCAGCACGATGGTGGCTTTCACTATCTGGCCCCTTATGGGATCAGGCACGCCGGTCACGGCGCATTCCAGTACCGAAGGATGTTCCATGATTACGCTTTCCACCTCAAAGGGCCCTATACGGTAACCTGATGACTTGATAATGTCGTCGGTCCTTCCGACATACCAGAAGTATCCGTCTTCATCCTTGTAGGCAGTATCACCGGTATGGTAAAGCCCGTCACGCATGGCCTGGTTAGTCTTTTCCTCGTCCCTGTAATATCCCAGCATAAGACCTGTGGGTTTGCCCTTGTCAAGCCTTATGACTATCTCACCGACCTGTCCGGGTTCAACGCTTTTCCCGTTCTCATCAACAAGATCCATATCGTAAAGAGGAGAAGGCTTGCCCATGGACCCTGGCTTGGGCTCCATCCAGATGGAAGTCATAAGGCACAACGTGGTTTCTGTCTGGCCGAAGCCTTCCATGAGCCTGAGGCCTGTCAATTCCTTAAACCTGTTGAATACTTCGGGATTCAGGGCCTCGCCTGCGGTCGTGCAGTACTTGATTGAAGAAAGGTCATATTTCGACAGGTCTTCCTTGATGAGGAACCTGTAGATCGTAGGCGGAGCGCAGAAGGTGGTAACCTTGTATTTCTCTATCCTCTTTAAAAGCTCGTCGGGATTGAATCTGTCGAAATCATAAACGAAAACGGCAGTCTCGGCGAGCCACTGTCCGTACAGTTTTCCCCAGACCGCCTTGCCCCATCCGGTCTCGGAGACGGTCAGGTGCAAGCCATCGGGGTCCACGTTATGCCAGTAAACGGCGGTAGGGATATGAGCCAGCGAATAATAATGGTTATGGGCAACCATTTTTGGCATTCCCGTCGTTCCCGAGGAGAAATACATAAGCATAATTTCCTCGGCTTTCGGCCTGTCTTCTCCGGTCGGGGGCACGAAGGCGGGAGCGTTGGCAATTCCTTCTTCGTAGCTCAGCCAGCCGTCCTTCTTCCCTCTAACAAGGATTTTTACTGACAGGGTCTCGGTCTCACGCTGGGCTTCATCAACCAGGTCGGAAACCTGGCCGTCGGGTGTGCATATTATCGCTTTTACGCTTGCAGCGTTGACACGGTAAACAATATCCTTCACCATCAGCTGGTTGGTGGCAGGAATTGCAATCGCTCCGATCTTATGCAGCGCCATCATGCAATACCACCATTCATAATGGCGCTTGAGGATCAGCATAACCGCGTCGCCTTTTTTAATTCCAAGGCTCATGAAATATGACGCTGCCTTATCGCTGTTTTCCTTCACATCCCTGAAGGTTATGTATTTCTCGTCCCCTGCATCATTGCACCAAACAATCGCAAGTTTGTCCGGCTTATCCCTGGCAAGCCTGTCCACCACATCGTATGCGAAGTTATAATACGGATCCTTCTTGAATTCTACCTGTACTACCTGTCCGTTATCATCGAATGTTTCTGTTATGAATTCCTTATAAAGCCTTGACATTAACCCATCCTCCCGTTTTTATCCTTGATTACTACAGCAAGAAAAACGCATTTCTCTCCGCCGGTAGCTACCATGCCGTGCCTGTGAGTCGCGTCGTAATACACGGAATCGCCGGCTTCCATTATAAATTCGTGGTCGTCGATCTTTACCTTCAGCCTGCCGCTTATAATGTAGTCAAACTCCTGTCCGTCATGGCTCCTTTGCTCGATTTCGCTGTTGTCGGCGGCTTCGTCGTATGGAGCTTCAACCAGGAACGGCTCAGCATTCCTGTTTCTGAACAGGTATGCCAGGCTTTGGTACGTGAAGCCCTTTCTTCTCTCGATCTTAAGTCCCCTGCCTTTTTTCACATGGGTATAGACCGACAATGTTGGGCTTGTTCCAGTTATCAGCTCGCTGATATCAATGCCCAGCCGCTTTGCGACCTTGTACAGGAAAGTGAAGGAAAAATCGCGTTTTCCTTCTTCATGGCATAGGTACTCCTCTTCGGACATCTCGGCGATCTTCGCCATTTCGGCCACAGATATGCCAAAATCCTCTCTCAGGCCTCTTATTCGCTCGGCGATTTCAATGATTCTGTCTTCCATTCTTCCATAACCTCCTTCATTTCATAAGCTTCGCGCGGACAGGCGCAGGCCGCGCCATGATATCAAAAAAGCCCGCCCCGGCAACAGTCTGTACTGTTGCTGGGACGAGCTGATAACCCGTGGTACCACCCATATTTGGCTATATTTCAAGCCCTCATTCTCAGGTTCCAACAAACCCTGGCCAGTAACGCGGCCTCACGCGATACCTTACTGCATGCTTCAGATATCGGGCTCCGGAGTGATGCCTGCAGAGTGTATCCCTCCTGTTCTCACCAAAACACAGGCTCTCTGTGCGGACAGCTAAGTCTGCAGAGTCTCCTTCATAGCTTTTAAATCATTATTTCGAAATTATAATTATGAATATAATACTATCACATTTATTTACTGTCAATAAGGATTTTTCATCCCATCAGCCATTCTTTTCTTTTGTCAGTTTGATTACCTTAAGGCGGGAGAATTCCTCCCTGTCCTTTTCCTCAAGGGCATTGGATATCATGGATGTAATCTCTTCGTACTTCGGAATCAATATGTTCTTCAGGGCATTGGTACGTTTCATGGTGCGCCTTATATTGGCCGCAATCCTGTATATGGCGTTTTCGGTCTCTGCAAGTTCAGCCGACAGCGCCTTGGCCTCTTCGAATTTCTGTCTTGCTGCGTCCAGGGCGGTATTGGTCATGCGGAAACCGTATCCGGCCTGCATTGGCTTCCGGGTGACCGTAACGATGGGTATTTCGACTCCCATGATGCTGTGTACCCGGATCTGTATGCTGTTGTCTTCGGGAATTGCCGAGCCTATCTGCCGGACTGCGGAGATGCCCATGCTTATATTGGCATCCTGCAGAGCCTTATATGCCTGCTTAAAGACTTCCTGGATCCCCTCGTTCAGTTTTCTTGCCTTTTCGATCATACCCATCATTTCGTTGACCAGGATCATGCGCTTCCTGTCAAGGAGATCATAACCCTGGCGGGCAAGTGTCAGCATGTTTCTGGCAATTATGAGGTTTCCCTTGGTAGGAAAAAGGGTCATATCCATCCTTAAAAGTCACCACCTTTTAAGACGGTGCTTTTTAAGTACTTCTCCTTCATTTCCGGTGAAAGGCGGTCCAGTTCCCCTTCCGGCAGAAGCCTGAGAAGTTCCCAGCCAAGATCGAGGGTATCGGTAATGCTCCTGTTTTCCCGGAAGTCCTGGGCAATGAACCTTTCCTCAAACTTACGGCCAAAGTTTATAAACATTTTGTCTGTCTCGCCCAGTTCCTCCTCGCCGATGACCGATGCAAGCGCCCTAACTTCCTGTACCCTGGCGTAAGCAGCGAAAAGCTGGTTGGCAACTTCGGGGTGATCTTCCCTCGTATAACCCTTTCCTATTCCATCCTTCATAAGACGGGACAATGAAGGCAACACGCTGATGGGAGGATATATTCCCCTCGAAGTAAGGCTCCTGTCCAAGACGACCTGTCCTTCAGTAATATATCCGGTAATATCCGGAACGGGATGGGTAATGTCATCGTTGGGCATGGTCAGGATAGGTATCTGGGTAACAGATCCTTTCCGTCCTTTTACCATGCCGGCGCGTTCGAATATAGAAGCAAGGTCGCTGTACAAATAGCCCGGGTATCCCTTTCTTGACGGTATCTCGCCCCTGGACGACGATATCTCCCGAAGAGCTTCCGCATAGGATGTCATATCGGTTAAGATAACCAGGACATGCATATTTTTTTCAAACGCCAGGTACTCGGCCGCTGTCAGCGCGCATCTCGGGGTCACGATCCTTTCAACTACAGGATCGCTGGCCAGGTTAAGGAACATTACGACCCTGTCGAGGACCCCGCTTTCCTGGAAGCTTTCCCTGAAATATTCGGCCACGTCATGCTTTACGCCCATTGCGGCAAACACTATGGCAAAGCCTGTTTCTTCATTGTCCTCTATCCTTGCCTGCCGGGCAATCTGGACCGCGAGCTGGTTATGGGGAAGCCCGCTGCCTGAAAAGACCGGCAATTTTTGTCCCCTGATAAGAGTCATAAGCCCGTCGATGGCCGATATGCCGGTTTGTATGAAATTGCGTGGATACTCCCTCATTACAGGATTTATTGGTTCACCGTTTACATCCCTGCTTTTTTCGGGATAGATATCGCCAAGTCCGTCTATGGGTCTGCCTTTCCCGTCCAGCACCCTGCCTAATAGTTCCATGGACAGAGGCATTTTCAGCGGTTTTCCCAGGAGCCTTGTATGGGTGTTTTCCAGCGAGATTCCGCTGGTACCCTCGAAAACCTGGATCACGCATAATTCGCCGTCTATCATGATTATCCGGCCAAGCCTTTTTTGCTTTCCTACGGTGATCTCCACCATTTCTTCATAGGAGGCATCCCGGACCCCGTCTATTACTACCAGGGGACCGGAAATTTCCTTCAGTCCCATATATTCTATACTCATGATCCTTTCACCCTTCCGGCGGACCTGTAATCCGATTCTATCCCGTCCAGTATCCCTTCAGTCTTACTGTTCAGTTCACTGAATGCTTCAAGGTTCTCATTGGATATGCTGTATTTCATCTTTATGAGTTCCTCGAAAACCCCTGATCTCCTGATCACCGATACAGGCACGCCTAATGCGACCAGTCCGGCGGCCTTTTTATTGACCCTTAATATGGAATCCATCATCATGTACTGTTTCTTTATGGGAACATAGGCATCCTGTTCATGGTATGCGTTCTGCTGCAGGAACCCCTGCCTGATGACCTTTGCCATTTCAAGGACAAGTTTCTGCTCCTCGGGCAGGATGTCGCTCCCTATCAGTTTGACTATATCAAGAAGACGGCCTTCTTCCTGGAGTATCCGGCTCAGTTCGGCCTTCTTTTCCATGAAATCCTGACCTGCGTTTTCATAATACCAGCCTTCCAGCTGACCGCTGTATTCGCTGTAGCTGTTGATCCAGTTTATGGCCGGGTAGTGGCGGGTATAAGCCAGCGCCTTGTCAAGAGCCCAGAAGCACCTGGTGAAACGCTTGGTATTCTGGGTTACCGGCTCGGAAAAGTCCCCGCCCTGGGGTGACACAGCTCCGATTATGGTTACCGATCCTTTATTCCCGTTGAAAGTCTCTACGCAGCCGGCCCTTTCATAAAATTCCGACAGCCTTGAAGGAAGATATGCGGGAAAACCTTCCTCGGCAGGCATCTCCTCAAGCCTTCCGGATATTTCCCTGAGCGCTTCAGCCCAGCGGGAGGTGGAATCTGCCATGATTGCCACATCATATCCCATATCGCGGTAATATTCCGCAATGGTTATGCCCGTATATATGGACGCTTCCCTGGCGGCCACAGGCATGTTGGAAGTGTTGCCGATAAGTACTGTCCTTTCCATCAAAGGTCTTCCGTTCCTGGGATCTATGAGCTTCGGGAAATCTTCCAGCACTTCGGTTATTTCGTTTCCCCGCTCTCCGCAGCCTACATAAACGATGATATCAGCGTCGGCCCATTTGGCAAGCTGGTGCTGGGTAAGCGTCTTCCCGGTACCGAAACCTCCCGGGATAGCCGCCGCTCCTCCTTTTGCCAGCGGGAACAGCGTATCTATCACTCTTTGTCCTGTTACCAGGGGAATGTCCAGGGGAAGTCTCCTTAAATATGGCCTTGGCTCGCGGACAGGCCATTCCTGTACAAGGGTCAGCCTGTGCGTATTTTTGCCTTCCCTGACTTCCGCGATAACATGATCTATATTGTATAATCCGTTTTCCGCGGCATTGATTATCTCGCCCTCTATGCCCGGGGGCACCATGATCCTGTGGATGACCGATTCTGTTTCCATTACTTCAGCTATTATCTGCCCCTGTTTCACATGATCGCCGGGCCTGACAAGCATTTTGACTTCCCAGAGCCTTTCCCGGTCAAGGCTGTCCATTATGCTTCCGCGCCTGATAAAAATCCCTGTATCCGCAGCGATCCTGGCAAGAGGCCTTTCTATACCGTCAAATATATTCCCGATGATACCAGGTCCAAGCCTTACCGTAAGGGGTCTGCCGGTCGAAATAACAGGTTCTCCGGGTTTCAGCCCCGTGGTGTTCTCGTAAACCTGGACGATGGTTTCATCCTCCAGTACTCTTATGACCTCGCCTATAAGCCTGTCATGACCTACCAGCACCATTTCAAGCATATTAAAGGCATGCTTCCCGTGTACCTTTACCACAGGACCGTTAATACCATGTATGAAACCATGCGATGCTTGTTCCATTAATCCACCTTCTGTGTCAGAAATTAATCTATGGAGAGACCATAATTCTCGAGGAAAGCCGCTTTTTCATCATTCAGGCTTTTGGCGAACGAATAATCCAGCAGGAAGCCCTTTGTCTTGTTGCGTATAAGGCAGCCTCCCAGGAGATCCTCGGCGCTCTCGGTAATTTCGAATATGGCTCCGGCTTTCGCCCGTATTTCCTCGACCAGGGGGACATCCTCGCTGTCGGCATAGACCTGAATCTCTCCCTGGCCGGCTTTCTCAAGACCCTGCAACACGGTATCTATCATAAAGCTCTTGTACCTTTCGCTTTTCCTGAATTCGGACAGCCTGTTCCTGACATTGGCAAACACTGACCGCAGGATTTCCTCACGGCGGTTGAAAAGCGCCTGCTTGCCCGACAATATCGCTTTTGAAACCTCTTCGTTGCACTCTTTTTCTATTTCCTCCAAAGAGTCATGGATCTTTTCATAAGCTTTTTTCAATAAAGTCAGCTCTTTTTCGGAAACAGTCCGGTCATGCTGCTGACGGGCTTCATCTATCAGCTTGTATTTCTTCTCAAGCGCTTCTTTAATCACAATTTGTGAGAATTTGTTGAATTTTTCTTCAATTGTCCTCATATTTTCGACCTGTCCCCTTTGCGCAAAAATGTGCGAAAGTCTCCGTCCACTGTGCATAATTTGCGTATTTATTCAACCTTTACGCCAAAGGCCTTGTTGACGCTGTTTAAAAGGTAATCGGACGGCCGCCTTGTCCCATGGCGGTCCGGGATCTCGACAATAAGGGGTCTCGAACGGTTCAGCTTTATGTCTGAGATGACCTCGGGAACAAGGTCGGCAAGAAGCTCGGTTATAAGAATTATGCCGATCTCTTTGTCTTCCATGGCTTTTTCGAGGGCATCAAGGGTCTCCTCCCTGCTTTTCGCCACCGTGCCTTCAACTCCCGCCAGGCGCAGGCCTGTCGCCGTATCGGTATTGTCACTGATAATAAACATTTTCATTCGGATCACCGTCTCCTGGCGCCAATATATAATCAGCGGCTGCGCAGTCCTGTAACCGGCAACTTTACGAGTTCAGGATAAGAATGGATACTATAAGTCCGTATATCGCAATACCTTCCGCCAGGCCGACAAAAACGAACGCTTTACCAAAGATTTTGGGATCCTCGCTCAGCGCACCCAGGGCAGCGGCGCCGCTCGTCGCAACGGCAATACCGGAACCAATGGCCGAGATGCCTACGGATACAGCCGCAGCAATATACCTAAGCCCGTCAGCCGCAGAAGCGGCCGCTGCAGTTCCGTCTGCCGCCGATGCCGTCAGTCCGCCTGAAAGCAATACTATTGTTGCGACGATAAGGACACCTGCCAAAGCGGTAACATTCATCCCGAATATCTTCTTAAAGTTTCCGCCCTTTATTCCCTTGTTGATGCAGGCAACTCCGATTCCTATTGTAGATGATACAAGAGCAAGGGCAATGATCAATACAAATACCATAATTCCGACCTCCATAGTCATTTGAACTTTATTGTAAATCTTTCATTAGTCATCAGTAACCCGGACAGGCCTGAACTCATGGCCGTCCCCGGTATAGTATCTTCCGAACATCTCATAAAACTCGAGCCTCATGCACTGGATACCCACTATCAGGCCTTCGAGACCTATGGTAATGACATTACCGATGATAACTACCAGTATGCCTCCTATTCCTCTCATCATGCCATAGAGGGTCCAGACTGCCAGCGAAAGACCCGCGTGGTTGAGCGCGAAAGCGCCTACCCTTGCGAAAGAAACCGTGCCTGAGAAGAATGAAAGCAAGGTTTCAAAAATGTCAAATCCAGATTCTACGAAGTACATGCCCTTTTCGCGGGGCATAATGTGGTCCCGCCCTAAAATAATGTTTTCCAGAGGTTCCTTGAACAACAGCATCAGGGTTGGAATCACTATCACTACTATTAGGGTTATCCCGGATAAAACAAGTTTTCCTGTTTTCAGGTATATAAGCACTACCGCCACGAGCCCGCCATAGAAAAGCAGTCCTGCAAGCCCGTTCTTGTCGAACAGCAGCTTGCCCCACCTGCGAGTCCTGATACAATTGATGGTATTGGCGATCATCGTTATGATTATTATGAACGCGCCGTAACCGACGGAGATGTACAGTATGGTGTTTATGTTGGTCTTACTGTGAAGGGGGCTCAACCATAAAGGCTTTATGATCTCCTCGTTGCCGAATACGCTTCCGTAAACGAAGCCGAAAACAACAGACGATATTCCGACATAGACCATGACTCCTCCAAGGGGCATCTTTTTCACCTTGTACAATACAAGGCCCAGCAGGGCTATTACCAGCCCCTGCCCCACATCGCCGAACATGAATCCGAACATCAGTATGAACGTTATGGCCAGAAGAGGGGTCGGGTCCAGCTCGTTGGCCGAAGGCAGTCCATACATGGTTACAAGGCTTTCAAAAGGTTTTAAAAGCCTGCTGTTTTTCATGATGGTAGGAGGATTTGCATCTATAACGCATTCGGGATCTTCGCAACCGACAACGATCCTGTCCATCGTATTTATTTCCTTGACCAGGCTTTCATATTCTTTCTGCGGAATCCAACCGATAATAAAGAACGTTTCCTCACTGCGGGAACAGAATCGTTTCACCTCGTTCAGCTTGTCAAAGTATTTTAATTTATGATACAGCCTTTCAAACTCGTCTTTTCTGGATTCAAGGTATTCGTCGGTCTCTTTGCGGCACTTTTCAAGTTTTTCCTTCAGTTCCGATATCTCCGATTCCATTTTTTCAATGACAGTCCTGGGAGTACCTTTTACTTCGCCGGATATCCTTACCCGGGTAAATCCCATGGTAGCGAACACGTTGTCAATCTCCTGGGCTACCGCATCCGGCATGAAATACGACAGCCATATGTTCTCGTCTTCCTCGGAAACAGGCACTACAATAACATCAAGCTCTTCAAGGTATTTTTTCTGTCTGTTATACAGGTCCCTGGGAGCTTTCCCGAACCGGAACTTCATAAACGAAAAATGGAAGAGTTCGTCCAGGTCGATATTAAGATGGGAAAGGGGCTTTACTTGCCTTATGACCTGCTCCATTTCACCGATCCGGGATTTGATGGATTCCGCCTCTTTCCTTGATTCCGAAAGCCTGTTCTCGATACCGGCAATAAAAGCTTCCGTCTCATTTATGTCAAGAGGGGACAGCAATTCCCGTTCTATGGTCTCCATGTCGTATTCCCTTATCCTGACACGGTACCATTCGTTGAGCACATTCATCCTTTTCAGCAGGCTGTCCGTGGAATTATCGTCGGCAAAAGGAATGAGTCCGGGAGTCTTAAGATGTTTATATGCCGGCTCCAGTTCAATGTTCCTGTTGATGATGAACTTAAGCGCAAATTCATCGAATTTGCCCAGCGGTCCCATTATTCTGATATGTTTCATTCTTTCGACAGCCATCGTTATGTCCTTCTCCCCTATATCCTGATTCCTGCGACGAACTTCCCCATATCCCTGACTGAAAGTCCGTACCGGATACCTTCTATGATTGAGATGATATTCGATATCTCCGCTTCTTTCAGCCTGAGGTAGGATAATACGCAGGCTATCGAAAACGGCTTCATCCTGAAAAGCTTTCTATGCAGCCTGTAAATATAGTCAAGATAACCATGCTCAAGGAAGGGCTGCTCCCGGTCCTCAAACAGGAAGCCATATGGCGTTTTCTCAAGGATATCCATATATTCATCATGGTTTCCGGCTCCCAGCAGGGCTTCTGTTGTTTTCATGTCAAGCTTTCCGTCAACTCTCGCCAGGTAGCTTTTTATTATCTGGTTAGGCATGTTGTAATAGAGTTTTCCCCTGTACATCAGGAAGATATTGAACATATCAGCCTCCAGCGCCAATAATTCCTTTATTATGGAGGCATCTTCCCTGTCAAGCAGTTTCCGGTACATCCTGTTCATCTTCCTGAAATAGTAAAGGTCCAGCGTCATTTCCATGTTAAACAGACGGGTCTCCGGGTTGTCCATGGCAAAGGGCCCCAGAAGTTCATAGTAATCGGTGCCGCGCAGCCGGGAAAGAAATTCTTCCAGGTCCCGTGACAGCGAAAGCTTGGGTATATTCAGCTTATCGTGTCTTGACAGGAATACCAGCGATTCTTCAAGAAGCTCATGTTCCGCAGTACCGGCCTCAAACATCCTGAATATAAGTTTCAGGCTTTCGATCTCCGTCTTGGTGTAAAAAAGATCTATGAGCTCTTTCAGCTTCCCGTTCGAGAATTTGAAAAACTTGTTGTAATCATTTATGATGTCCTTTTTTAACAAGATCTCAAGATTGACCCTGTGAACGTCGCTTTCATCGGTTCCCGCAAGCATGCCGCTATAATGGGTATTGTGCTTAAGGTATGATACCGCTTCACTGACGCTTTTTTTCTGTATAAGTTCCACGTAGTCTTCCCTGCTTAGCAACTTTCCGTACATAGCCCTCGCTTTGCCGGACAATGCGCCATATTTCAATTCCTTAAGCATATGTTTTCACCTTCCGACAATGCGGGAGAATATTTCATCCTCCCATGCATCCCGGTTTTTTCTGGCATATTCCTCAAGGGTCCTTATCCTGTTCTCCGCGCTCTCCCTTATTTTCCCGATTTTCTCGTCCGTCTCGAGACGGATCTTTGCTTTCAGTTCTTCTATCTTATGGTTTACCGACTCTTCAATGTTTTTTTCCATGTTTTTTAATTCCTCAAGGGTTTCCAGGCGGATATCCTCCGCCTGCTTATACCCCTGGGAAACAATATCCCGGGCTTTATGCTCGATTTCTATTATCTTTTTTATCGCATTCTCCATATCATCACCCGCTATACTTATACATTCTATTCTTCAGTTTTTGAACTTTCAATCAGTATCTTTTTCAATTTATAATATATTTATCATCTGTATTTTAAGCAATATTGCAAAGACCTTGAATAATTATACATTGTAATGTATAATTATATAAACCATTAGCAGGAGGCGGTCATGATGACCCTTGATGAAATAATAGCATTGGATAAAAAGTACTATTTGAACACCTTTGGGGACAGGCTGCCAGTATGTTTCGCCAAAGGACAGGGCATGAAACTCTGGGACCTGGAAGGTAAAGTTTACTATGATTTTCTTGGAGGCATAGCGGTCAATGCGCTCGGCCATTCCCATCCTGCCCTGGTAAACGCTATCACCGAGCAGGCCAGGAAACTTATCCATTGTTCCAACTATTATTATATCGAGTCCCAGGCCAGGCTTGCCCAGCTGATTGTCGAGAATTCCTGCTGCGCCAGGGTGTTTTTCGCCAACAGCGGCGCAGAGGCCAATGAAGGGGCTATCAAGCTTGCCCGCCTGTATTTCAGGAAAAAAGGCTTCCCGAAAAAGTTCGAGATAATAACCCTGGAAAAATCCTTTCATGGCAGGACCCTTGCCACGCTGGCGGCGACAGGACAGACGAAATACCAGAAGAATTACTCACCGTTGACCCCGAAATTCCTGAGTGTTCCCATGAACGATATTGATGCCCTTGAAAAGGCCATAACTGAGTATACCTGCGCCATCATGCTGGAGCCCATCCAGGGGGAGAGCGGCGTGAATCCCGCAAACGTGGAATACATACAAAAGGTACGCGAATTGTGCAACAGGAAGGATCTTATATTAATATTCGATGAAGTGCAGTGCGGCCTCGGCAGGACGGGCAAACTGTTCGCCTACGAGCATTTTGGCGTGGAACCCGATATCTTCACACTGGCAAAGGCCCTTGGAGGCGGTTTCCCCATAGGAGCCCTCTGTGCGAAGGAACCTTATGCAAGCGCTTTTGAACCCGGAGACCACGGTTCCACCTTCGGCGGCAACCCGCTGGCGTGCAGCGCCGGGTTTGCAGCCCTATCGGTGATAATTAACGACAAACTGTATGAGAACTCTGCTAAAATGGGAGAATATTTTATGGACAGCCTTAACGGTCTTAAGGAAAAGTATTCTTTCATTACCGAGGTCCGTGGCAAGGGACTTATGATAGGCGTCCAGCTTGATCTGCCCAAAGCTGTTGAAATTAAGAAAAAGTGTTTTGAGAAGGGATTCCTGATCGGTTCGGTAGGCGATAACATCATCAGGGTGCTGCCTCCGCTGATCATAACAAAAGAAGACATCGACCTGTTCATTGAAGCGCTTGAATCGGTATTTTCGGTTATATTATAAAGCATATTATTAACTTAACAACTCATGATATTGTCGGCACGGAAATGCGGTATGCTTCCTGCCGATTTTTTATGTCATTATTTTTCCGTTTTCCTTGCAACATGACAAGCCAGGCTGCATACAATTGAATGCGGAAGTTTATTCTTGGTGATATTATGGCTGACTATAGCATGTTTGAAAGATTGGGCGGAAACATTCAAAAGAAGAAGCTGGAGAAGGCTTTGGAGATGTTGAGGAATGAAAGCCCCCAGGAGCTCAGGAGAAAACTGGGCCAGATGGATACACAGGAGATCCTTCAGAAAATAGATGAGTTTGACCCGAGAAAACTGAACCAGATGGGGATTAGTTTGGATGAGATAAAAAGCAAAGTCACAGAAAGAGATTTTGAGAAGCTTGTCCAGGTCCTCGGCCCTGATGGAGCGATAATAGCCCAGAGGCTCAAATCTTTGCTGAAATAGACCAGGAGGCGGTTATATGGCTGACGAGCTCGATAAGAAGATCAAGCAGATAGCCGACATGTTCGGGGTTTCTGATACAAGCGGTCTTAAGAACATCGTGGAAAGTATCGCCCCACAGAACCAGCATAACACGGGCGCCGAAATCCCTGTCGATCAGCCTGTGTCGGGCACAGGAAGCCCGGTCTATTCACCGGCTCAGCAGGGGAACATAGATTATGGTATCCTTGCAAAAGCAAATGAAATGCTTAGCATGTTCAACAATATAAGCGATTCGAGGATAAACCTGCTTAATTCGGTGCAGCCATTCCTTGGACCCCAGAGGCGACAGCGTTTGACCGGAGCTATCCAGCTGCTTAAAGTAATCAATGTTTTGAGCGCGATCAGGCCAACGATAAGCCGTGACGCAAAGGGGTGAATCCGGTGGAGCCTAAAGGGTTGAACAATATTCCACTGCCCTGTGAGGTCGATGAAAACTGCCGCCATAATGCTCCAGCCTCTCATAATCATTTTTTACCTCCTTTTTTAAGGAACCTGAAGCAGGAGGATATAATACTGATTGCACTTATCCTCCTGCTTTTGCTGGAAGGAAACGACTGTGACCTTTTACTGGTAGGAATCCTTGTTGTGGTATTCCTGGCCGGGCTGGACAATTCTTTTTAAGACAATGAATAATTTTTGACCTATTGCAAAAGCTTTTCTTGGACATCTTTTGGGGAGGTACTCATGAGAAGAAAAGCTGAAATTGCATGGGTCTATTTTATTGTCATCGTTTCCCTGGCGGCAGGATTTATCCTTTATAATAATACCGTTGGCCAGAACCAGTCCAGCAGGGCTGTTATATCCTATTACGGCTCCAGGGGCAAAGAAGTCATCGAGATACAGAAAAGGCTTAAAGCCTGGGGGTATTACAAGGGAGCCATCGACGGCATATACGGATACCAGACTTACCAGGCGGTAAGGTATTTCCAGAGCAAAAACGGCCTGAAAGTCGACGGTATAGCCGGCAAACAGACACTGGCCGCTCTCGGTCTTCCCACAGGAACCACTGAATATAACAGGAACCTGGACCTGATGGCAAGGGTGATCTACGGGGAGGCAAGAGGCGAACCCTATGAAGGCATGGTGGCCGTCGGGGCGGTTATTCTGAACAGGGTGAAGGACAGCCGTTTTCCCAATACGATTCCCGGTGTTATCTACCAGGCGGGGGCTTTTGATGTGGTAGCTGACGGTCAGATAAACCTTACCCCCAATGAAACGGCATACAAGGCGGCAAGGGATGCACTGAACGGCTGGGACCCGACATACGGCTGTATTTATTACTACAACCCTGCCACCGCGACAAGCAAGTGGATCTGGAGCCGCCCGATCGTGGTGAAGATCGGAAAACATAATTTCTGCAAGTAATAAAAAGGATCGGGTATATAATTTCCGGTCCTTTTATTATCCTCCCTTTTTTTCACTTCGAATCCGGTGTTGAAGGCTTTTCGCCTGTCTCGACGGTCCTGCTTATGGGCTGGTACTTGTCGCGGTACAACTCCTCTGTCACGCCGTCGATGGTACGGTAAACATATACCGTAAACCCTGGAACGCCTTCCGAAACCACCCTCGTTTCATCCTTCCCGAGCGACTTATTTACGATTGTAATTACCGAAGGCTGCACCTCGTCCTTTTTCTCCGACGACAGCGTTCCTTTCTTCAACTCTCCCGAAGAAACCAAATATACAATAAAGGCATCGTCCGTGGTCTCAGCGAACAGCATCAGGGCTTTCCCTGTTTCGTTCTTCAACGTCAGGTCGGCGTTTTCGCCCTCGATGACTGCCTCGAAACCCGGCTCCGTATATGATACCGGCATTTTTGAAGGCAGCCTGCTGACGATCCTGATCCCGTCAAGGGGAAGCGCGGCCTGGTACAGGGCTGTCGCCATTCGGTTCAGCAGATCTTTCTCCACGTCACCCTTAAATACCGAAAAATCAAGGACCGATTTCAGGCTAAATTCCTGCCCGTTTTCAACAACAAGACCCTGCAGCGCTTTCGAACGATCCTGCGCGGCGGGGGCAAGGCCGGTATCAAGCTTTACTCTCCCGGTTGATACTATAACAGAAAAAGGCTCATTAAATTCGGATACGGCTGGTATACTTACAAACGCTTCAGATGAACCTGAACTTATTTTCAACTGCTCATCCGAACTGAAGATCAACTCTTTTATCCTGTCTTCGAGATACTGGTAGTCGACCCTTATGCCTGACTCTCCGGGGATGACGACCAGTGCTCCGTTCCTGATTTCATAGCTTTCAGCCGTGGGTTCTTTTTCATAGTGGGAAAGAAGTTCCTTCAATATCTTTTGAAGCTTGCCGGAATTATAGGTGAACGCGGGGATAAGATCAACTGTTTTCCCGGTTCCGTAGAATAGTTTTTCCAGTTCGTTACCCGGAAGCTTCTCTTCCAAAGCCTTCCTGGTACTTTCTATGTCAACCCTGACATCAATGTCAGTATACGGGATTGTAAACGGGTTGCCGTCGATTTCTATTACAATCTTACCGTTACCGGTCTTTTCCCTGTAATATTCCAAAAGCTTTTCTGCTGCCTCAACCGGGGTAAGACCGTCCAATGGGACGCCGCCAACACTTGTGTTCACGATCTCCGGGCCGGCTTCAGAACCTGAAAGAAGCAGCATGCCCGCACCGGTTCCCGTAATAATCTGGGCAATGATCAATATGAACCAAATGTAATCTTTTATCCGCTTCACTCCCTGATTCAACTCCCCTGACTATTTTATCTCTTTGTGTATTAAAGAAACGGGTCAGGATTTCCTGACCCGACATTCTTTATTCTTCGTAATTCATAACCAGTTCTATCAGTTTGCCGTTTGCCTTTACTTCATCTATTACCTGTTCGGTGATTGTCTCGCCGCTGTTTACTATAATGCCGCCTGAAGAATTGTAAATTGTCTTTGTCACCTTTTTGCCGAGCAGATACTGTCTCTGGCGTTGCTCGAACAACTCCGCAGCGCTCAGGTGCTGTTCCGGCTCAGGCTGCTTTTCTTCAGTCTCCTGGTAATAATTCCCGGCTTCCAGTTCGGCCGCAGCTTCTTCTGCGCTTGATTCAAACGGGATCTGCAGGCTGCTGTCAGAGCTGATATCTTCAATGTTTAACGATTCTCCTCCCGGCTCTGCGGTCTCGGGTTCAACCGGCGCTTCGACGGGCTCAGCAGTCTCCTGATCCTGTTCCGGCTCTGACGGCTCATAATAGTCGGTTTCGGGTGCCGGAGCACTCTCAAAAGAGGCTATATTTTTTTTTTCGTCAGCAATATCCGTTCTGATAGCACTGGGAGTCTCAATAAGCTGATCAATGAAGTCATCCTGGACAACAAGCAGATTCTTTCCGAATGTGATTATGCAGCTTCTTGGTATGATCCCGGACTTAAGATCGCTGCTGGCAGGAAGGAATTCTACCCCTGTAATGTTGTACGTATCTTCCTCATTGAAAAAAAAGTCGCCGGCTTCGCCAAGAAGATTGCCTTTTCTTGTAAGCACCCTGGTGCCGTGAACAGTGATGTTCTTCTGCATAAGTTCAATAGCTTCGGGTATTTTTACAATGTCACTGATATCGTCAGGCTGTTGAATGGTTAATGCGTACTCTCCGATTCCCAGTACCCTTTCTGCTGGAATCACACCGCCTGCCAGCGACCTGATACCGCTGTCTATGACAAAGAAATCAATCGTGCCTTTTGAAGCATTGATGATGATGCTTTTGACCTTTCCGATCTCATTCCCGTCAAAAATGCTCACTACCGGCAAGCCGATAATCTGCTGAGCAGTTTTCATCCTCAGCTACCCCCTTATATGGATATAGAATTTGCCATGCAAATTTATAGATATAATGATGGATTTAGTATAATAATATCAGTTTAATTGTCCGATATCAATGATTTATAATCAATTAATTAAAGATTTCGTAAAATATCTGCTTTTTTTTCTGAATTTAGCAATTCGCACCGGGTCGCTTCGAGGATCCTGTTTATCGAATCTTGTCGGCCTGTTTTCTTGTAAAGAGAGCAGAGGTCGAGAATGATAAGGTATTTCAGCTCTTCATCGGGATTCATTACCAGGGCGGCTTCATAATTCGAGATAGCACCGTCAAGGTCCCGCCTTGATTTCATCTCGAAAGCTTCATCCAGGAGTCTCATTATATCTTCCTGGCTGTAATTATATCCTGCATGAACCGGAAAAGGCTCCGGCTCTATGATGTAATCATGAAAATCATCTTCGGGTATTATATCTTCAGATCCTTCTTTTTCGGCATCGGCATGAATGATGTCTTCCGGCGTACCAGCCCGATCAGGCACAGCAATGTAAACCGGTTCAGTCGATTCCGAGGCCGGCGCAGCCTGGTCATAGGCCTCTGCCGCCTGCTCCGCAGGACTTTCCGGGACCGGGGAAATCTCCTGTTCCCCGGCCGGTTCTGAAGACAGTTTATTTATTGATGGCTTTATGATAAGGAAAACGATTATTGCCGCCGCAATCAGAGCTATGATCGAAACTATTATTGAAACATATATTGATAAATCGAACTCTTCCGCTATTACCCTGGCCGCCGGAGGAACCGCTGCCGCGCATATCATTGAAAGGACCGCGCAAACGATCAGTTTTGCTTTATTTACCCTGTTAGCTTGATTATTTTTTCTCATGAATAAAAAGACTACCAGGCTGATTAAGAATATCGTCCCTGCAGCAGTCAGGCAATAATGAAAATACATAATCAGGCACACTCCATCTTTAGTAAAATCAACAACTAATATTTATATCGGTTTTTCCATTTCTTAATTTACTCCATTTGAGAAAAAATTGTCTATACCTTCCTTTATAGCCTTTGCTATGAGTTCCTGGTACTCCAGGGTCCGGAACTTTGCCTCTTCCTGGGCATTTGAGAGAAATCCGCATTCAACAAGTACCGTGGGCACTTTCAAATCCCTGAACAATACGATTCGTTCTTTTTTCAGCAGGGCTGTCCTTTTATTTGTCGGATCGGCTATGGACACCAGCGCGTTCTGGATACACCTGGCCAGTCTCTCGCTGTCGGGTGAAGCCGGCGGGTAAAAAGTCTGAGCCCCGTAGGATTTTGTGTCCGTAAAGCCGTTCATGTGGATACTTACGACTATATCCGCCCCGCTTTCGTCTATGAATTTCCTTCTGTTTGAAAGGTCATGCTTTCTTTTCTCATAAATCCCGGAAGTTCCCGGAGGATAATTGAGCACATCCTCGGTCCGCGTCATATACACGGTATAACCGTCCTGCTCGAGCAAATTTTTCAGCAACAGGGCTATACGCAGGTTAAGATCTTTCTCAGCCAGGCTCGAGTAATTGCTTACAACGCCGGGATCCTCTCCTCCATGGCCGGCATCCACCACAACTATCGGCCCGCTTTTATCTTTCGCTGCTTCGGTGATACGGTTAGCTCCGCTGTCGATACTGAATATGGCTATTGACAGGAATAATATGAGTAGTATAAGTACGGCATTTTTCCTTTTTACCAGGACTATCATGCAATATCCCATCCCCAAGCGCATCTTTGTACTAAGATATTCAGGGAAGGGTTGGCCTTATAACAAAAATTCTCATGCACAAATCAGCCCGGTATCAGGTTGCCCGGTCATTTTTATGTCCCTTCTGCCCGCCGGTCCGGTCCGTCTTTTTCTTAGGCTTTATACCAAGTTTCTCCCTTATGGTTCTCAAAAGGTAAAAGTCCTTATGGCCCGCATAATATCCAAGCCCTGCAATTATAATCAAAGCCGTGAAAGAAACCAGGTAATGGAACGGCGCGTCGCCAAGCAGCCGGGACATCCAGTACAGGGGACCTCCAAAAGCCTGGTAAAGCCTCTTCTTTAAAGTAAGCAGGTCTTCGGGAAATTCAATGATCATCAGCACCGACTGGATTATTACCAGCGGGATTATGCCTATAAAACCATACAGGGCTCCTCTGTACGGAGCAGGGTTGATATTGTACTGGGGGCGTTTTTCCTTGAATGCAACAGCATGCATGTCAGTATAAACTATGTAGAACAATATGATGAAAATAAAAAATGAAAAAACAGTCACAGCGCCTTCGAAATTGTCCCGGGCAAATGTCAGAATTGGCATTATGAATATCAGGAACAGCATAAGAGCGGTAATATAACCTGTTGTGACCTTAAGCCCCCTCAACAACTTCGATATTAAACGATTATCCATTTCTACCATCCCTTTTTACTGCTGCATGTCGGCAGAAAACTCTTCAGCCCGGGTTTCTTCCGTTTCAGCCTGCATGTTGGCCGACCTTACCATTTCATATATGGATTTCATCAGCGCTCCCGTACCCAGCAGCCATATTGCAATATTAATTATCGAAGATATCACACGCGCAAAGGATGAAATTGCGCTTATAGCTTTCAGGATATCCATGACAAGTTTTATCCCCGAAATCAGCGCAAGTCCTGCAGCCAAACGGGCCGGTACGCTCTTGTTCCTGCCGGCGAGCTTATCACCTATCCACATTGAAACAGGGATATCAGCGAAAAATATAGTAACCGCGGCAGCGATAACTATCATAAGAATGCTGAAAATGAAAACCGAAACGTTGAAAATCAGCAGAGCCAGTAAAATGATAAATATCAAAGCAAGGCATCCAACCACGAGGGTACCAAATGCGGCTATGCCTATCCCCGCCGAAGCAAGGGGGCTTGCTTCTATGATACGGCCCGAACGGGCGAAAAATCTCGGAAAGATTTTATACAGCAGCAATGCGACCAGGTAATATGCCAGTAATGTAAAAATCTTTTTTATTATGCCCCAAAGCGTAATACCCTGCCTTCTTGCGGGGGCTGGCGACACGGGGGCAGCCGATGAATAGATCCTGGACCTGATGCCGGAAGGTATACTGTCTCCTGCAGTTCCTTCATATATAAGTTCTCCCCTTATTACCGTTCCGGGAATGACCTCGAGAGAATTATTGTTCTTTATGGTTACATCGCCTTCATATACGCCTCCGAGAATGACCTTCCCGGCAGTGATTGTGGTATCTCCCATGACCTTGCCCGAAGCGTTCACAACATCGCCGCTAAGATACGCGTTGCGTCCGATTACGGCTTCTTCGCCTATAGCTATATTGGACCCATATATCATCACGTTTTTCCCGACCGGACAGTTTATATTCACTTCTCTGCCCGCAGCCCTGATATTCCCCCCGATAACGCCATCGGCGCTGATCTTCGACGCGGCCGCCATCAGGTCGCCCTCAACTTCGCCGCTGCTGGCGACTTCCGCGGCGAGAGCAATAAAGTCGCCTCGTATTTTTCCTTCGTTGAACACTTTATCGTTGCTGCCATAAATCAGATCGCCTTCCAGTATCTCGCCTTTACCGACACTGGAACTGCCGCTGGCGGCCAGGGCGATCACTGTCCCGCTTATCAGGACAACTGAAAACAGAATACATATGAACACTATCCAGATCTTTTTCATCACGATCCTCCCAGGGTTTAAAAAACCATATTTTCCAGGTAACTATCATATCATGAAGACAGGCAGTAAACAACTTCCTTCACTGGTTAATTTTAATTTCAGAACATCCCTATCTGGTTGTCCTCCCTGTCTTCGGCCTTCAAATAACATCCGATAGCCGGGATGTTTGCCCTGTAGTATTCCGGATCCGACAGCCCCGCTTCGCTCAGCCGGGCAACTTTTTTCAGAACACTGCCTTTTTTTGACTTCAATACGCTGACTCCCTGCGAATCGCGGGTAGTTTTCGGGTTGATCTGCGAAGTGTTGAAAACAAGCACCTTGTCGATACTGCTGAATGCCGCGAGATCGGTATCGGCGGAAAGGTATAATATGTCTACCAGTCTGGAATCCGAATTGTATGCGTTGGCAAGCTTCTTCCTGTTGGTCCTGGTAGCATAGCTGGACAGGGGGATCTTCGCCATCTTGCCATTTTCATACGCGAACAGGAAATTTCCCTCGTAGTTGTCTGTTGCGTGCATCTTGATGATCTTTTCATCCTCTTCCAGCTTCAGTTTGTTATTGAGGTAATCTCCCAGCTGGCTGGTCTTGCTGTCCTGCAGTTCATGCACTTTCATTTTGTAAACTACGCACTTGCTGGAGAAAAGCAGAAGGTCCGCCTTGTTCCTGGTCTCCGTCTCCTGGATTATATAGTCGTCTTCCTTAAGCTTATGTTCTCCCGACGAGCGCAATGACACCAGCGATATTTTCTTGATGTATCCCTGGTCGGTCAGGAACAGTTTAACGTTATAATCCTCGATAAGGTTGTCTGTGGTTATCTCTTCGACATGTTCATCGCTTATGATCGTTGTCTTCCTATCCTGGCCGTATTTCTTTGATACTTCTTTTAGCTGTGCGCAGATTATATCCAGGACCCTCGCATCGCGGGCCAAAATATCTTTCAGTTCGGCTATCTCATCCCTCAGCTTGTTTATCTCGGAAGTCTGCCTGATAATGTATTCGCGGTTGAGATTCCTGAGCCTGATTTCAGCAATGAACTCGGCCTGTGCTTCGTCGATACCGAAGCCTTCCATCAGGTTGGGTATGACCATATCATCCCGCTCGGTATTGCGGATAATGCGAATAGCCTTGTCAATGTCAAGGAGTATTTTTGCAAGGCCGTTAAGCAGGTGAAGGGTTTCGCTTTTCTTTTTTATTTCAAACTGAAGTTTCCTCCTGATGCAATCCATCCGGAACTGGATCCAGTGGTCAAGGATGCCCAGTACGCCCAGGACCATCGGTTTCTGGTCAATGAGTACGTTGAAATTGCAGCCGAAACTGTCCTGGAGAGGAGTCAGCCTAAACAGTTTGTTCATTATTTCATCCGGATCGCTGCTTCTCTTGATATCTATAGTTATCTTAAGGCCCTCGAGGTCGGTTTCGTCACGTACGTCAGTTATGTCTTTTATCCTTCCTGACTTGATGATCCCCGCTACGGCCTCGATGACCGCTTCCGTGGTCGTTGTATACGGGATCTCGTAGACTTCGATACAGCTGTTTTTCTTATCGTAACGATATTTTGCCCTTAACCTGAATGAGCCCCTGCCTGTTTCATAGATCTTCCGCATTTCCTGCTCATTCAGGATGAGTTCGCCGCCCGTGGAAAAGTCCGGGGCTTTCAGGTACCGCATCAGGTCGATATTATCGTTCTTTATGTAAGCGATGGTGGCTTCGCACACCTCTTTCAGGTTAAAACTGCAGATGTTGCTGGCCATTCCGACTGCTATCCCCTGGTTCGGGTTCACCAGTATATTCGGAAATACCGTGGGAAGAAGCGCCGGTTCCTTCATGGTCCCGTCATAGTTATCTATGAAGTCGACAGTATCCTTGTCGATATCCCGGAACAGTTCTTCGCTTATGGGAGCAAGCTTGACCTCCGTATACCTCGGAGCCGCATATTTCATATCCCGTGAGTAGACTTTCCCGAAATTGCCCTTCGATTCGACCAGCGGATGGAGAAGGGCCATGTTGCCGGTTGTAAGCCGCACCAGGGTTTCATATATGGCCATATCGCCGTGGGGATTCAGCTTCATGGTCTGGCCGACTACATTGGCCGACTTGGTCTTTTCCCCTTTCAGCAGTCCCATTTTATACATGGTATATAAAAGCTTCCTGTGGGATGGCTTCAGTCCATCGATCTCAGGAATGGCGCGGGATACGATAACGCTCATGGCGTATGGCATGTAATTGGATTTCAGCGTTTCGACTATTCTTTGTTCTTCATGCTTGCTGTCCATAGGCAATTCTCCTTGTTCACATTTCTGTAAAGCGGCGTGCCTGCATGCGATTTAAGCGTCCCTCATACTCATCAGGACACATCGATAAGGTCCATGTACTCGTGGCCGTGCTCGGATATATAGTCCTTGCGTCCCTGGAGGTTATCGCCAAGGAGAAGGTCGAAGAATATTCTCGTTTCCTCCGCGTCGTCGGGCATGACCTTGATAAGGCGGCGGGTCTCCGGGTTCATGGTGGTCATCCACATCATGTCGGGATTGTTCTCACCCAGTCCCTTAGACCTTTGGATGGTCACCTTTTGTCCTTTCAGCTTCTCCAGTATTTTTTGCTTTTCGGCTTCATTATAGGCAAAGTAGCTCTTTCCTTTGGCGGTTATTTCAAAAAGAGGGGTCTCCGCTATGTAAACTTTACCTTTTTCGATCAGTGTCGGCGTCAGCCTGTAAAGCATGGCCAGGATCAGGGTCCGGATCTGGTAGCCGTCCACATCGGCATCGGTACAGATGATGATCTTGTTCCATTTCAGGTTGTCAAGGTTAAAAGAGCTTAAGTCCCTGTTGTGCTTTGACCTGATCTCCACGCCGCAGCCCAGGACCTTTATCAGGTCTACAATTATCTCGTTCCTGAATATGCTGTCATACTCAGCTTTGAGGCAGTTCAGGATCTTCCCCCTGACAGGCATGACGGCCTGGAACTCGCTGTCCCTTGCCATCTTGACCGAGCCCAGGGCCGAATCACCCTCAACGATATACAGTTCCCTCTTATTTACGTCCTTGCTCCTGCAGTCCACGAACTTCTTCACGCGGCTTGATATGTCCATCGCCCCGCTGAGCTTTTTCTTTACGTCTATCCTTGCCCTTTCGGCCGATTCCCGGCTCCTCTTGTTGATCAGGACCTGCGCCGCAATCTTTTCCGCGTCTTCCCTGTTCTCGATCAGGTAAACCTCAAGCTGCTTCCTGAGGAAGTCGGTAAGCGCTTCCTGGATGAACCTGTTGCTTATTGCTTTCTTGGTCTGGTTCTCATAGCTTGTCATGGTAGAAAAGGTATTGGTTATCAGGATGAGACTGTCTTCGATATCGCTGAACGTGATCCTGCTCTCATTCTTGTTGTACTTGTTATTGTTCCGCAGGTACTTGTCGATCTCAGCCACGAAGGCGGCCCTGACGGCCTTGTCAGGGGCGCCTCCGTGTTCGAGCCAGCTTGAATTGTGATAATACTGGATAGTATTTATTTCATTATTGAAGCAAAAGGCAACTTCCATCTTGACCTTGTACTCCGGCTTATCTTCGCGGTCCCTGCCACGGGCGAAGCCCTCGAAACGGCATGGCCTGGTTATTTCCTTCCCCGCGCTCAGCTCGGAGACATAGTCGATGATCCCGTTTTCGTAAACGAAAGTTTCCGTTGTGCCGCTTTCTTCGTCAGTAAATTCGAAGACTATCCCCGCGTTGACCACTGCCTGTCTCTTAAGAACGTCCCTGAAATACTCCGCTGGGATGTTGATATCCGTAAAAACTTCCCTGTCCGGAAGCCAGGTCTGGATGGTGCCCGTATGCTCGTAGTCGGCCTTTGTTTTCTTCAGCCCGCCGACGTTGTTGCCCTTTTCAAAATGCAGCTCGTACTTGTAACCATCCCGGAAAACCGTCACATCCATGTATGCCGAGCTGTACTGGGTGGCGCAGGCGCCAAGGCCGTTCAGCCCGAGAGCATATTCATAATTTTCCCCGGTATTGTTGGCGTATTTCCCGCCGGCATAGAGCTCGCAGAACACAAGTTCCCAGTTGTAGCGCCCTTCTTTCGGGTTGTAATCCAGCGGGATTCCCCGCCCCTGGTCTTCCACGGTTATTGAACAGTCCCTGTGTCTGATGACCTTTATCAGCTTTCCGTATCCTTCCCTGGCTTCGTCAATGGAATTGGACAGGATCTCGAAAAATGAATGCTGGCATCCTTCCAGCCCGTCAGATCCAAATATTACCGCAGGTCTTAGCCTGACACGGTCAGCCCCTTTCAGTGAGGTAATGCTTTCATTTCCGTAGTTTTTCTTATGTCCGGCAGACATTTTTTCACTCCCAGCGTACTTCTGAGGAACACGCTCACAATACCCGTATTGGTATTGCCCATGCATTCGATCGTGACCCCTTCGTATTCTTTAGTCAGTTTTATTTCTTTATTTCCTTTTTTATATTCTACTAATGCTTCGCTGAAAAAGAGCGAGCATAAGCTCATGGCCTGCTCTTCATTAAAAATGGGTTTCAAATACTCCTTTGCAAGGTTGATTACCCTGTTCAGATCCTTGATGCCGAACTCAGGCATACCGCTTCCGTCAGCCCTGATCTCAACGCAGATCTCATCGCTGTTCTTTTTCGCGTTTATGGTCACTATTTTGTCGCCAGAGGAAAAACTCATCTCATTGTTTTTTCCCATGCTAACCGCAAAGTCTTTAAGCCCTGTACTGATCGACTTCATAACACGGGTCTCCATCTTTTCAACCGGTCCGGATTTTTCGCCCGAAATTCCCACGGCGGCCATAACATAAACGGGACCAAGCAAAGCGAGACAGAACGCTGCGATCAGTATTACACTTAATAATGATACCATAAACTTCTTGACCATAGTAACCCTCCCTGTTTACAACTAAGTGATTAAAACGTTTCAGGATTATAATGTCCAAACAGGGAAGAAACTTGTATCATATTCAGCGGATTCTGAAAATGAAATAAAAATGTAATATAAGCATCTGACTGATAAAAAAATAAAAACCGGCATGATAACTGCAATATCATCATACCGGCTTGTTTTGGGTTTATTCGCTTTAATGGCCAGACATAAACATTGTCTATGATGCGGGGTCTACCTCGCGTTTTTTCTTTTTGATCGCAGGCAGGGCCCTCCGCTGTTCCCCGTAGATCAGGACGGGCTGCTGGCTGTTTGTCACGGTTTCCTTCGTGATTATGCACTTTTCTACGTTTTCAACCGAAGGTATATCGTACATGACATCCAGCATGATGTCTTCCATGATGGCCCTGAGCCCGCGGGCTCCTATCTTCCTTTCGATAGCCCTGTCTGCAATAGCGTCCAGCGCTTCGTCTTCGACTTCAAGGACAACGCCGTCAAGCTCGAACAGCTTCTTGTATTGCTTGACAAGCGCGTTCCTGGGCTTTGTCAGGATATCGATGAGAGCCTGCTTATCCAGCTGATTCAACGTCACCACTATGGGCAGCCTTCCAACGAATTCAGGAATCAGGCCATATTTCAGCAGGTCCTGGGGACTGACCTGGGCAAGAAGCTCGCCCACGTCCTTATCCTTACGGCTCTCTATTTTAGCGCCGAATCCCATGGTTTTCTTTCCTATACGGTTTTCTATTATCTTCTCGATACCCTCAAAAGCGCCGCCGCAAATAAACAGGATGTTGGTGGTGTCTATCTGGATGAATTCCTGGTGAGGATGCTTCCTTCCGCCCTGCGGGGGCACCGAAGCCATGGTCCCCTCCAGTATCTTCAGCAGAGCCTGCTGAACGCCTTCACCGCTTACATCCCTTGTGATAGAAGGGTTATCCGATTTGCGGGCGATTTTGTCTACCTCGTCGATATATATGATACCCTTTTCGGCTCGCTCGATATCGTAATCTGCAGCCTGTATGAGTTTTAAGAGTATGTTCTCAACGTCCTCGCCCACATACCCGGCCTCGGTGAGGGATGTGGCATCTGCTATCGCAAAGGGAACGTTCAGTATCTTGGCCAGGGTCTGCGCAAGGTAAGTCTTGCCGCACCCTGTCGGACCCATCAGCAGGATGTTGCTTTTCTGCAGTTCAACATCCGAACGCGGGCCCTCGCTGTATATACGCTTGTAATGATTGTAAACGGCCACGGATAAGGTCCGTTTCGCCTTTTCCTGGCCGACCACGTACTCGTCAAGTATCCTCTTGATCTCTCTCGGCTTTGGAACCTCATCAAGGGGTTTGTCAACCTGGGTGTCTTCGAACTCTTCCTCGATGATCTCGGAGCATAACTCGATACACTCGTTACAGATATATACGCCGGGACCGGCGACTATCCGGTTGACCTGCTCCTGTGACTTGCCGCAGAAAGAACATTTTACCTGCTTTTTTTCATCATATCGCGCCATTTTAGCCCCCCTTTGCCCTTGGTTCCATCACCTGGTCGATCAGCCCGTATTCCCTGGCTTCGACCGCGTTCATGAAATAATCCCTCTCAACGTCGATCTCGATCTTTGAAAGGGGCTGTCCCGTCCTTTCGCTCAATATCTCGTTCAAACGCTGTTTCATCTTGATAATCCACTCGGCGTGGATCTTTATATCGGTGGCCTGTCCCCTTGCGCCGCCTATGGGCTGATGTATCATGATGGTGCTGTTGGGCAATGCGAAACGCTTGCCTTTTGTGCCAGCCGCAAGGAGGAACGCGCCCATGCTCGCTGCCAGGCCCACGCAGATTGTAGAAACATCGCATTTCACATGCTGCATGGTGTCATAAATAGCCATTCCGGCCGTAATGGAGCCGCCCGGACTATTTATGTATAGCTGGATGTCCTTGTCAGGGTCTTCGGCTTCCAGGAACAGCATCTGGGCTACTACAAGGCTTGCAGTCACATCATTGACTTCATCGCTCAGAACTATTATTCTATCTTTCAGGAGCCTCGAGTAGATATCGTAGGACCTCTCGCCCCTGCTGCTTTGCTCTATGACTATAGGCACCAATGACATAATCCATACCTCCTTATCATTAATCCGAATATGGTACTCTATATAGGTTGCCTAAGCAACATTGGTTTTAGTCAGTTTTCCCGGAAAGAATTCATTTTTTTGCGCTGTCAACAAGCAGCTGTATTGTTTTCTTCCGTTCAATTGATTCCTTAATATATTCTATATCGTCATCATGCAAATGTTTCTTCAATTCCTCAACCGGCTGGTTGTACCTGGCCGCCATCTGCTCCAGCTCGGCATCATATTCTTCCGGCGTGGCGATTATGTTTTCGACTTCCGCGATCTTATCAAGAACCAGGTGTGTCTTTACATCCTGAAGAGCATTCTCACGGTAATCGGACCTGATCTTTTCGATATCGGTATCCATCATTTTCGCATATTTCTCGAGGGTGATTCCCTGGTAGCGAAGCTGCAGGTCAAGCTGGCGCATCATATCGTCAAGCCTGCGGTTTACCATTACCTCGGGTATATCGCATGTGGCGTTGTCAACGGCCTTCTTTATAAGATCATCCTCGAACTTTCTTTCGGCTCTTGCCTGGGCCTGCTCGGTGAGCTTTTTCCTGATGTCAGCCTTGAATTCCTCGAGGGTCTCGAATTCGCTGACATCCGATGCGAACTCATCGTTCAGTTCGGGAAGCTGCCTGACCTTTATGTCATTGATCTTTACCTTGAAAACAGCAGCCTTGCCCTTGAGTTCATCAACGTGGTAATCCTCGGGGAAAGTTACGTTCACATCGATCTCATCGTTTATGTTCGCGCCGACGAGTTGTTCTTCGAACCCCGGGATGAATGTCCCCGAACCGATCTCAAGGTTATATCCCTTTGCTTCTCCGCCCTTGAACGGCACTCCGTCCACGGTGCCGAGGAAATCAATATTCACAGTGTCGCCGTTAGCGACGGGACGGTCTTCCACAGCTACAAGCTTCGCGTTCCTCTCGACTATCCTGTTGAGCTCTTCTTCAATATCCTCTTCGGTCACCACAACAGGTTCCTTTTCCACTTCAAGGCCTTTGTAATCGCCAAGCTCTACCTCGGGCCTGACTGTGACAGTAGCCGTAAATACCAGGGGTTTGCCGCTGCCTATCTGGATTATATCTATTTCAGGCCTGTCGACAGGATGGATGTCGTTTTCCTCAACAGCTTTATCATAAGCGTCCGCGCATGCGAAGTTGATGGCGTCCTCATACAGGACCTGTTCGCCATAGTACCTTTCAACCATCTTCCGCGGAGCCTTGCCTTTCCTGAACCCGGGAATATTGAAACGGGACTTGTTCTTGCTGAAGGCTTTATCCATGCACTGGTCAAAAACCTCTGCTTCTACCTCGATCTCAAGCTTGACAATGTTCTTTTCCGGTTTTTCAATTTTTACATTCATTAATGTGTCCTCCTGCATTAAGTTATCTATCATTCATTATATCTTAAACCATTATTTCCAATTGTTAAACATCAGATATTATATTTTAGCACAGGTTTTATCCCAATCCAATAGACAGTAAGGCGGCAACGGGCGGAATAATGTCATCATTTTACACTATTTTTACCGGATCGAAACCTATAATATTGCATGAAACCAGGTGATACCGTATATTTCCCTTTATTTCATTTTTCCAGGATTCGTCCGCCCTGCTGTGTATGTGGCCGTATACGCATATGGTTGCTCCAAACTCCCTAAGCAGCGCCGAAAAATCGTTCGGCCTGTGCTTCGTGTCAAAGGGCGGGTAATGAAGCATCGCGATTATTTTTTTCCCGGTCTTTTTCCCTTCATTCAGGGAGTTTTTGACCCTTTCCAGTTCCCGGCGGTATACTTTCAGGTCTTCCTCACTGAACCCGTCATCATCCGCGGGCTTCCAGCCCCTTGAACCGCATATCACGTACCCGTCTGCCTCAAACATGTTGTTATGCAGCATCATAAGTGTCCTGTATCCCTTTTCGGCACAATACCGTTCAAATTTCCGGCGTGTGCTCCACCAGTAGTCATGGTTGCCTTTGCCAAGGATTTTGTATCCCGGCAGGGACTCCAGGAAAGCGAAATCAGGATCGGCCTCCTTAAGATCCATTCCCCAGGAGATGTCCCCCGGGATGAGGACAAAATCATCGCTCCTGATTTTTCTTGTCCAGTTTTCCCTTATTATCCCGGTATGATCTCCCCAGCCGAATATGTCCATCGGTTTATCGGTTCCAAGAGAGAGATGAAGGTCTGAAATCGCGTATATAGCCATTAAATACTTCCTTTATCCGCCATTGTCGACCATGGCAAAACTGATTATACCTTCTGCCGCGACCGCTCCATTCACAGTCGCCTTAACAGCCACTTTCCCCATGCCTCTTTTGAATGCCGTAAACTCCGCTTCCAGAAGCAGTACGTCGCCAGGTACCACCTGCCGCCTGAATTTCATTTTTTCTATGCCTGTGAACAGTCCAAGCTTGCCCTTGTTTTCAGGAAGCATCAGGCCGCCTGCGCATGCGCACTGGGCGAGCGCTTCCACTATGAGCACCCCAGGCATAATGGGGTTCTCGGGGAAATGACCCTGGAAAAACGGTTCGTTGTATGTCACGTTCTTTATCCCCGCCACTTTCATTCCCGGCACTATCTGCGTCAGTTTTTCGTCAGGCAGCAGTATCAGCTTGTCCAGAAGCAGCATGGGATACCTGTGAGGCAGGAGCCTGCAAAGATCAGAAGAATTAAGCTCTTTCTTCCCCTGCATTTCTACATTGACCTCCTAATCCTGTTCCCAGTTATGCCAGACATTCTGGACATCATCATGGTCCTCAAGCCTGTCGATCAGCTTTTCCATTTTTTCGATGACTTCTGGGTCGGTCAGCTCTGTCGTGGTCCTGGGAACCATGGTCACCTCGGCAGATGCAAACGACAGCCCTTTCTTTTCAAGAGCATCGTATACCCGTGAAAAATCGTCGGGATCGGTCAGGATCTCATAATACTCGTCTTCGGCTGAAAAATCCTCGGCGCCTGCGTCCAGGGCCATCATCATCAGTTCGTCCTCGTCGATGGACGGATCTTTCTCTATGATGATCTGCCCCTTCCTGTCAAAGAGGAAGGAAACACAGCCGGTAGTACCAAGGTTCCCGCCATATTTGTCAAATATATGCCTTATATCCCCTGCGGTCCTGTTTCTGTTGTCGGTATATGCTTCCACTATTACTGCTACGCCGCTTGGACCGTATCCTTCATAGTTGATGACTTCATAATTGGATCCGGTGTCTTCTCCCGCTGCCTTTTTTATGCTCCTCTGGATTGATTCACTTGGCATATTGCTGGCTTTTGCCTTGGCTATGGCGTCTCTCAGCCTGGAGTTCACGGTTGGGTCAGGTCCTCCGCTTCTTACAGCCATTGCGATCTCACGCCCAAGCCTCGTGAATATCTTGCCCTTCTGGGCATCGGTTTTTTCCTTCTTGCGCTTGATATTGTTCCACTTTGAATGACCTGACATAATAACACCCTCTTTATCCTTTTTTCTCCATTATTCTATCTTCTAAAACATTTCCATTTTTATCGACGCAAATGTCCTTAATTCCGGCTTCTTCAAGAAGCAGGCTGCCTCCTGTTATTTCCCGGACCTGTTCCTCCAGGCACTCCTTTCTTTCGACAGGAGAATAAACCGTGAATGTCACCGTATCTGCGTACGTGGTATCAGCTATTATAAATCCCTCGTTTTTGAGCATGTTCTGGATTTTCCCCGAAAGGTGGTATTCCGTGGTCAGCTTCAGTTCCAGGCAGGATTTTACCCATACTTCGCCGCCGTCTTCCAGTCCGCCCGCGCAAGCCTTGCTGTAGGCTCTGACCAGGCCGCCCGCTCCCAGAAGTATTCCACCGAAATACCGGGTCACGACCACTACAACATTATGAAGTCCTTTTTTCCTTATAACGTCAAGCATTGGCAGGCCGGCCGTTCCCTGGGGTTCGCCGTCGTCGCTGTACCTTTGGTACAGGGAGTCATTCCCTACAGAGTAGGCATAGCAGTTATGGGTCGCATCCCAGCAGGCCGTTTTGATATCCTGGATAAATTTAAGGGCTTCAGCCTCGCTTCCCACTGGTTTTGCCCGGGCGATGAAGCGCGACCGCTTTTCCTCAAGCAGGAAATATCCTTCTTTCATCAAGGTTTTATATTCTCTCAAAGCAAATACCCCGTTTAAAAAAGGATGGCTTTCGGTCAATCAATGACCTGCAGCCACCCTTCATTTTATCAGATTGGCATTTATATGTTCAACCGTTTTAAAAGTCAGGATTCCTTCCGGTTTTCTCGCACAGTTTTTTGTAGGATTGCATAACAAGGGATTTGTCCTGGCTGTATGTTATCATGTCGAGGGCTTCGGAAATATTGAAAAAGCCTCCTTTTGAGTATTTTTCGGGTTCGCTTATCCTGAATTCTTCACTGTCAGTCTCCATTATATACCAGACTATGCGGTTGCATACCGGCTTCTGCCTGGTAACCGAGTAGAACTCGTAATATGTCCTGCCGGCCTGATCGATTATCCTGCCCCTGATACCGGCTTCCTCAAAGACTCTCCTTATCGCGGCATCCCGAGGATCCTCGCCTTCCCTGATAAGACCTTTGGACATGACCCACTCGTTTTTCTCATTCATTAAGAGAAAAACCTTGTCGCCATAGAAAACGACACCGCCGGCACAATCTCTGACTAACATTTTAATCCCTTCCCATCTTTTATAAATGTACCCACAAAAAAAAGGCACTTTTTTATTTATTCTATAGATGATACCTATAATCGTGCCCCCAGCTCAATTAATGCGAACTGAAATAAATATATATATTAAAGGAGGAACAAGAATCCAACTGTATAACAACCGGTCAATTATTCTATACCATTAATATTCCCACTTTAAACATGAATTTTTTGATTTTTCTCATTGCCTTGGCATATTTCACAGCAGGCAGGCGCCGGCTGTGAATGCCTGCGCCTGTCTGCCCGTATTCTCAGAATTCCGGTTCGATGAGACCGTATTTTCCGTCTTTTCGCCTGTAAACCACGTTGACTGTTTCTGTTTCCGAGTTTATGAAAACGAAAAAGCTATGGGAGAGAAGGTTCATCTGAAGGATTGCTTCCTCGGTGCTCATGGGTTTCAGCGGGAAGCGTTTTGTCCTGACAATGTCATAATCCTTATCTTCATCGATATCCTCATGGATGACGAAATTCTCGGGAACCATGGCCTCCTGGCGCAGCTGCTTGCCCAGCTTCGTTTTATATTTCCTTATCTGTCTCTCCAGTTTTTCAACCACCATGTCCATGGAGGCGTACATGTCGTTGCTGCTCTCTTCGGCCCTGATTATTGTGCCGTTCGAATATATGGCCGTCTCGAAAATATACCTGTCTTTCTCTACTTTGAATGTTATAACAGCTTCTGCGTCGGGTTTGAAGAATCTCTCAAACTTGCCTATTTTCCTGATGGCTTTTTCATGCATGGCTTCTGTCACGTCTACTTGTTTTCCTCTTATGGTATATTTCATAACAACAACCCCTCTCTGCATGCGATCATTTTATATATTACGATATTACCCATAATATTCCGCCCCGAATCAGTCAACTTATCCCCATGATTATCACGATGATTTCCACAGCCCCTTTTGCCTGTGCACAAATCCTGTGGATACTGTGGAAATGTGTTGTTTTCGCAAGTCTTACAAAAAAACGGCGGGATTTCCGTCCCGCCGTTTTCCAGTAACCAATGTATCTTTATTTCCTTATGAACATCTGAACGAAAACATACCCGTATTTCGCGCTTTTTGAAATACCTATGCCTGTATAGTTGTAATTCGGGTTCAGGATATTGTTCCTGTGCCCCTCCGATTTCATCCACGCACTGACAGCGCCTTCAACAGTAGAGTTGCCGGCTATGTTCTCGGCAGCGGCTTTAAACGAAATACCGAACTGTCTCATCATGTCGAAAGGCGATCCATAAGTCGGCGAATAATGCGAGAAATAATTGTTCTTCGTCATATCTTCCGCTTTTGTCCTCGCCACTTTCATCAGTTCGGGATCCGCAGCAAGAGGAGACAGGTTGTTCTTTGCCCTTTCCTGGTTGATCAGGTCAAGCAGTTGTTTTTCCATCTGAGACAAATCTGCCGTGCCCTGACCGGGTTCGGGTGTCTGGGTGGCAGGCGGAACTGTGCTCGGTGACGGGCTTGCAGGTGCCGGAGTTGTTTTTGCGGTCTGCTGGTTTACCTGGTCGGATCTTATCAGATACGGGGCATAAACGCATCCGACCTTGCCGGATTCGGGATCGAACACTGCGTACCAGTCGCCTATTTTAGCCAGTACATTCAGCCATTTATATTTCTTGAACTGGCCTATGACATCATGCTCCAGTGACGGGCCGTTCCTCAGGTTCAGCTTGTTGACATTGACGACTCCGTTGATAAAATCTACCTTTTCAAAGGTCTGAGCCGCTTCGGCTATCTGATATTTACTGCCTGTAAGACCAATAAAGCAAAATGCCATGAAAACAACCATCAACGCGGCAAAAATACGTTTTTTCATACTCTCCCTCCATGATCCAATTAAAGATTTCACCCATAGTATTCTCGTTTTTTCAGTAATTATTTGATTCGGGAAAGAATCTTTTTGAAACGTATTCTTGCCTTAAAACATGAAAATAAACCCCTGGAATTCAAACCAGGGGTAAAATTTTACTGTTTTTTCAGCAGCGCTGTTATTTCTTCCTGCGTGAAATGGTATTTTTTATTGCAGAAATGGCATACCAGCTCAGCTCCGTTTTCATCCCCGGCCAGTTCTTCCAGGTCTTTCATCCCCAGCGCGGCCAGGTTCCTAATCATCCTGTCCCTTGAACAGTTGCATTTGTAGGTTACGGGAACGGGATCGAAGGTCTCGGGTTCGTCATCGGGGAAAATGATTCTGATGATGTCCTCGGGCGTTTTCCCTTCGTGGATAGCTGCCGTTATAGAAGGTATGACAGAAATTCCTTTCTCCACCTTGACTATGGCCTCTTCCTCCGCATCGGGCATGAGCTGGATGAAAAAGCCGCCTGCTGCCAGCACCCTGCCCTCGGGACTCACCAGGACGCCAAGGTTCATGGCCGTCGGAATTTGCTCCGATGATGCGTAATAATATGTCAGATCCTCGGCAATCTCGCCTGAAACAAGGTCTACATGGCCTATATACGGCTCTTTGAGCCCGAGGTCCTTTATCACGTTGAGGTGCCCTGACCCGACAGCTGTCCTGATATCGAACTTTCCATGTTCATTGAGAGGGACATCAAAATGCGGGTTGTATACGTAACCGCGCACGCCCGCCCTGTAGTCCGTAACGGCGACGATCCCCCCGATGGGGCCGTCACTCCTGATCTGTATTGTTATAGTCTGGTTGACTGCCTTCAGCGTCTGGCTCATAAGCGCCGCTCCCGTCAGCACCCTTCCGAGGGCGACAAGGGGCGTGGGATTCATATCATGGAGGATTCTTGCCTGTTCCACCGTATTGGTGGTAACGGCGGCGAATACCCTTACCTGTCCCTTATGCACCATGGCTTTCGCAATATAGTCGTTCATGATTTCACTCCTTTGCCTGTCCCCGTTATTCTTGAAACCTACGTACACCGATACTCGTCCAAGCGGCGTGCCTGCATGCGATTTAAAGCGGAGCACGGATTGCGCAGCGAGCGCGACTTGAATCCCGGATGGATTCACGGAGCGATAAATCGCTGCAGGCTACAGCCGCTATAGCTGTGCCATCCCCGCTTAGCATACGGGAAATCGGGAACGATCTTCACCCTGCTAAACAGGGAACAGATCATCTATGCTCTCTTTTTGGAAAATCCTCTTAAATACAGTGTTTATAAGGGTGGCAGCTGAAGCGGCTGCCTCCTCCAGGATCTCGTCGACGGAGCTTACACGCGGCTCTCCCTCTGCCGGGGGATATACCCATGTCCGTTTCTTCCTGTTAGCCCAGTCGATGGTATTGTCCGGTTCGACCGGGTAAGGGTGCTTCGGGGGCTTTATCCCCCCGCCCGTAAAGTTTTCCAGCCAGTTCAGCAGCGCTTTTTTCCAGCCATTGGGATCGTACAGCAGGTCATGTCCCCTGTAAAAATCCTTCAGTACTTTATTCAGTTCCTTCTCGGTAACTTTTATTCCAAAAACATCTCCGACTGATTCCATAAGAAAATCGGAAACGCTTTTGGGCCATCGCCTGCCTATGAACACCAGCCTGCTTGTCTTTTCCCTGTATGCAGGCCTGCCTCTTTTCTCTTTCCAGAATATTATATCAAGAGCCATTTCAACCTTCTGATGGGTAGCTGTCCGCGGAGTGCCGTCAACTCCCCAGATCCATTGATTTGTGGCCCAGTCTACATATTGATGGATAAGTCCGTCGAGGGTAAGATGACAGACAAAACCGCACATATATACTGCAAGATATATCCAGTCCCTGTCATAGGAAACATCCTGGAGCCTTCTGAATCCGCTGTGGAGGAATGCCCCCGCTTTTTCACCGTGCATGATTTCGCCCAGCTCAATCAAGGCTCCTTTCCCTGAACCGGGAAAACAATTGGAAAAATACAGCAGGTCAGGCCCCTGTGCGCCAAGACGGAAAAGAGGGCGCTTCTTGTCAATGCCCTCGTATATCCTCCTGCTTTCTATCCTTTTCAGGACTTCATCGGCAAGGATGATATGGGTCAGAAAATCTGCCATCCGATCGGTCATTCCTTTCCGTTTTTAAAAGGAATACTATATATTGACAGCGAACTCTTCGGGCTTTTGGTCCGACAGCTTAAAATAGTACAGGAGAGCTTTACAGATCCTTTTTGAAGCCTTTCCGTCCCCGTATGGATTGACAGCCCTTGCCATCCTCTGGTACTCGTTATGGTCATCAAGTACAAGCTTCGCTTCTTTGTACACGGTTTCTGTCCCGGTACCAAGGAGTTTCACGGTTCCGGCTTTCACAGCCTCGGGTCTTTCAGTCTCGTTCCTGAGAACCAGGACCGGTTTGCCCAGGGACGGGGCTTCTTCCTGGAGCCCGCCGGAGTCGGTCATGACAAGGGTCGATCTGTCCATCAGGTTATGCATGTCCTGTACATCAATGGGATCTATGAGATGTATCCTGTCATGGCCTCCGAGCACCCTTCCGGCAGTCTCGCGGACCACTGGATTCATATGGACAGGATAAATAAGGGATATGTCGGGTATATCATCAACAAGTCTTCTGAGCGCGGTGAATATGTTTTCCATGGGTTTGCCCAGGTTCTCACGCCTGTGGGCCGTGACCAGGATCACCCTTTTCCCGCTGAAGCTGAAACTCCTTAAAAACGGGTCTTTAAATATGTAATCCCTGGACACCGTGGTGGAAAGGGCGTCGATAACAGTGTTCCCTGTAACGTAGATCGTATCCGCCGGAACGTTTTCCTTCAGCAGGTTCTCCCTGTTCGACGAAGTGGGGGCGAAATGCAGATCGGCTATGGCGCCGGTCAGTTTCCTGTTCATTTCCTCCGGATAGGGGGAGTATTTATCATAGGTCCTGAGCCCGGCCTCTACATGTCCAACCCTGACTTTCGCGTAAAATGCCGCCAGCGACGCTGCAAAGGTAGTCGTGGTATCCCCGTGCACCAGTACGATGTCAGGTGATTCTGAAGTGAAGATGTCATAAAGGCCTTCAAGGGCCCGGGATGTTATGTCCGTAAGGGTTTGTTTAACTTTCATGATGTTGAGATCATGGTCAGGCCGAATATCGAATATCTCCAGGACCTGGTCGAGCATTTCCCTGTGCTGAGCGGTCACACATACCTTGCAGTCAATGGAGCCGTTCTCTTTAAGTTCCTTTACCAGGGGAGCCATTTTTATAGCCTCAGGCCTTGTGCCGAATACGGTCATCACTTTCAGCTTATCCATTTTTATCTCCTGCATGTTTTACTAATCTGTTTTCCTGCTCTCGTCCGCAGGTTTGCCGGGACCAGGGCAGTCCGTATCGTCATGGGATTTGCTTTCGGCCATGTCATCGGACTTGTCGCCTGTGGCAACCTCAAGCTGCGCGCTTTCAAGCTCCCCGTTCTTCATTGCGTCATTTTCCTGCAGTCTCCTGTCATATGGAAGCATCCGTACTTCTTTCAGGTTCCTGGCCCCTCCAATTCCGAATACCAGGAGCATGATAAGCAGGATTATTGACGGCAGGAGTCCCCTGTCCACAAGGGCAATCGATATGAGCCCAAGAGCGCCGCTTACTACATATAATATGACGACCGACATCCTGTGGCTAATCCCCATATCAAGGAGCCTGTGATGAACATGTCCCCTGTCGGCTTCGCTTATAGGCCTGCCGTTGACAATCCTTCTGACTATGGCAAACAGGGTATCAAAAATCGGCAGTCCGAGAACCAGCACCGGTATTGCCACAGCAATGGCAGTTACGGATTTCATGGTTCCTTCAATAGATATAATTGCAAGGATAAAGCCTAAGAAATTGGACCCGGTATCCCCCATGAACAGTTTGGCCGGGTTAAAATTATAGGGCAGGAACCCGAATATGGCTCCAACAAGGGAAACTGCGATTATAGCTATATCATCCTGTCTCCTGATAACAGCGACTATAAACAGGGTAAGGGCAGCTATCCCCGATACGCCTGCAGCCAGCCCGTCAAGCCCGTCAATAAAGTTTATGGCGTTCGTCATCCCCACGATCCAGAAAACAGAGACAACAAATGCCAAAACATCGCCCAGCAGGTACATCATGCTGGGGTGCACGGCGACCGTTCCCTGGAATGGCTTGGATATGGCTATGATCCTGGTGCCGGTGGAAACAACGATTATGGCGGCAATGAGCTGGACAGGGAATTTGACCCCGGCCTTCAGAGGCCTTATGTCGTCAATGATGCCAAGAGCTATTATAATCGATACTCCCATCAAAAGTCCCAGCGTTTTGGTCTGGGAGAGATAACCGAGGAAAACTTTCAGGTTTTTCGTTGCGAAACTGTAAACGATAGCAAGGACAAAACCTGTTATTATGGCCAATCCCCCAAGCAGGGGCATTGGACTCTTATGGACACGCCTGCTGTCCTTAGGAATATTGACAGCTCCAACCCTGACTGCGATCCTTCTTGCCACGGGGGTGGCAAAAAACGATACTATAAGAGCTACAGCAAATGCTACAATATGGTGGAACTCTATTATGATCATACTACACCTCTTGGTCGGTCCTGGATACGGGCTTTATTCGTGCTTCTCATACTTCAGCACGCGAACCCCGGCTTCTTTGAGCAATTCCATCGAAAGTTCGTCGGGGTAATCACCCTTGAACACTATTTTCGATATGCCGGCGTTTATAGCCAGCTTGGCGCACAACACGCAGGGCTGCGTCGTAACATAGAGAGTGCTGTTTTTTATGCTCGTACCCGAGTAAGCCGCCTGGGCAATGGCATTCTGTTCTGCATGGGTGGCTCTGCATATTTCATGGCGCTGTCCCGAAGGGATTCCAAGCTTTTCCCTCAGGCACCCGACCTCCTCGCAATGTTTGCAGTCAACCGGAGCGCCATTATATCCTGTGGCCAAAATCCGTTTGTCTTTTACGATAATTGCTCCTACCTGTCTCCTCAGGCATGTCGACCGGGTTTTGACCAATTCAGTGATACTCATGAAATAATCATCCCATGATGGCCGCATGTCATGACCCCCCTGTGAAAAATCAGTTATTTTGTCCCGAAAAGCCTGTCTCCCGCATCTCCAAGTCCGGGTACAATATATCCTGAATCGTTCAGTTTCTCATCAACGGCAGCGCAATAGATGCCCACGTCGGGATGTTCGCGGTTCAGCCTTTCAATGCCCTGTTTTGAAGCTATCAGGCATACAAACTTGATGCTTTTCGCGCCATGTTCCTTAATAAACTTTACGGCGTCGCAGGCCGATCCCGCCGTGGCAAGCATCGGGTCAAGCAGAACCACATCCCTTTCGCTGATGTCCGGAGGCAACTTGCAGTAGTACTCCACTGGTTCCAGCGTTTCATGATCGCGGTAAAGCCCTATATGTCCCACTCTTGCCATGGGAACAAGCTTGAGCATCCCGTCGACCATCCCCAGTCCGGCTCTCAAAATGGGAACAAAAGCGAGCTTTTTCCCTGATATCACCTTGGTCTTCGCGATCCCAATGGGGGTTTCGATCTCCACTTCTTTCAGCGGGATATCTCTCGTGACTTCGTAGCCCATCAACATGGATATCTCTGAGGTTAATTCCCGGAATTCCTTGCTGCTGGTATTCTTGTCACGGAGCAGCGATACCTTGTGCTGGATCAGCGGGTGGTCAAAAACAAAAACATTATTATTCATAACTGGCCTCCTAATAGTTTTGTCTATTTTAAATATTCTTTTTCGATCTCGGTAATGGCGGCAATTCGTCTCTTGTGTCTTTCTTCGTTGGAAAACGGGGTTTTGAGCCAGGTGTCTACTATGGCGAATGCAAGTTCCCTGCCCACGATGAAAGCTCCGAGCGCCAGGACATTGGTATCGTTATGTTCCCTCGTAAGCCTTGCGGACAACAGATCGTGGCACAGGGCCGCTCTTATCCCCTTTACCTTGTTGGCCGCGATGGATATGCCTATGCCAGTGGAACAGACCAGTATCCCTCTCTCGCACTCGCCCCTGCTGACCGCGATAGCAGCTTTCAGCGCGAAAGCAGGATAATCTACCGAGCTCTTGTCATAAGTTCCGTAATCTACGACCTCGACACCTTTTTCCAAAAGATGTGCCTTGATGCTTTCTTTCAGTTCGAATCCGCCGTGGTCACTTCCCAAAGCAACCTTCATGTCGATAACCCCCCTTTTCTACATAAAATTCTATAGTAATCACCAGGGTATGTCAAAAACAATATGAAACATTACATGGATTCAATCATCCTGTCCAGGGCCGCAAGAAGAAGGTCCTCAAGCTCCCTGGCACATCTTTTGTATGTATTATAATCATGCCCGTAAGGATCTATAACATCGGTGTCTTCATGCAGGCCGGCGTATTCTTTAAGAAGGTGAACTTTTGACTCCGCGTCGGGATATATGTCGGTTATCATGTCCCTGTGGCGCTTCGTCATGACCAGGATCAGGCTGGCATCCCTTATATCATCGTCATACAGTACCCTTGCCCTGTGCGGCTTCAGATCTATTCCGTACTCTTTTTCCATTACTTCGGCCGCAAAAGGACTTGCCTCGTCCCCTTCAAAAGCGTAAATCCCGGCGGACGATACTATTATCCTGTCCTGCAGTCCTCTTTCTTCAAGCATAGCCCTGAACAGGGCTTCGGCCATCGGGCTTCTGCACGTGTTGCCGGTACATACGAAAACAACCTTGTACATGGCTCATCTCCTTTCTTTTACTTCTATTCTGCCTGAAGCTGCTTTTTTAAGACGGTTCATGACCGCCATGCCCATCCCTTCCTCCGAAAAGGTTTCAGAATAAATAATGTCCACCTTTTCCTCGTCGAATCTCCGCAGGAAGTCATAGAGCCTTGACGCTACCTCTTCGGGGTTGTCATGGGAACCTATGCTAAGCACTACATCGGCAGCATACCTGTTTTTATTCTCACGGCTTGCCAATACGCCGGTTTTTAGTCCGTTCGCCCTGTTTTCGCAGGCAAGGCTGTTAATTTTTTCTATAACGTCTTCCGTTTTTCCTTCAAGCAGAAGCATCCTTGCTTTCGGCGAATAATGCCGGTACTTCATGCCCGGCGAGCGGGGCTTAAGTCCGTCTTCAGGCTTCAATACGGTATCGGTCTTCACTTCCCCTATGACCTTCTCCAGCATTTCCCTGGTAACTCCTCCGGGTCTTAAAATGACCGGCGTGCCGGAAGTAATGTCCAGGACAGTGGACTCGATGCCTATTCTGCAGGGGCCGCCGTCTATAATGTATTCAATTCGCCCTTTGAGATCGTCCAGCACATGCTGGCACGCAGTGGGGCTTGGCCGCCCTGAGATGTTGGCGCTCGGAGCTGCCACCGGGACTCCTGATTCCCCGATCAGCTTCAAAGCGACGTCATTGTCCGGCATACGGACTGCTACCGTATCAAGTCCTCCGGTTATAACATAAGGCACCAGTTCTGATTTTCTGAACACCAGGGTGAGCGGTCCCGGCCAAAATGCTTCTATAAGGGCTTCTGCAACAGGAGGGATTTCTTTAACCAGTGTATCAAGCTGGGATACGTTGGCTATATGCACGATAAGCGGATTGTCCGACGGACGGCCTTTAGCCTCGTAGATCCTTCTCACGGCCCGGGGATCAAGGGCATTGGCGCCCAACCCGTAGACCGTCTCAGTAGGAAACGCCACCAGATTGCCTTCTCTCAGAGCCTTTGCTGCCAGGCTGAAATGTTCATCATTAATACCATTTATTATAATGGTCTCCATAGACTGACCGCCTTCTGTGCTGATACCATAAAACAACTTTGCTTTATATTATAGTCTTCACTGGTATATCCCGCAAGCATGGGAGCCGGAAATAATCCATGCCGCAAATACGTAAAACTTCAGGGGCTCCATATATTATGCCATAGCATGGCATAAAAAAACCGGGATACTTCTCTCTGTTATTCAAGCACCCCGGATCAGGATCTGACTTCATTCTTTTTTTCCGTGATATACAATGCCTTCTTTCCTCGTTTTGGGCTGCTGTTCTTCGCCAGGCTTTCCGGATGAATCACTGTATGGGCCCATGATTCCCTTTGCCCTCAATGCCTGGCCCTCTTTATAGCATCCGCCGCAAAAACGGCCGCTGTTCAAAGGTTTGCCGCACAATTCGCACCTGATGAACCCCTTGTTGTCGCCGACTATCTCCAGTCTCTCTTCCTTAAGATAGCGCCTGATTGATTTCAGGCTGACGCCTATGACAGCCATCAGTTCGTTGGAGGTAGCCCCCGGATGGGCGGTAAGATACTCCTTGATCTTTCTGAATTCTTCTTCCTCAATAGGGAAGCATACCGGGCATACCTCTTCGAACGCTACTCTTTCGAAAAATCTATGACAGCGGACGCATTCATAATGGGCCATTATGTCTCCTACTTCTTCTGGTCAAAAAAGTGTGATGTCATGTTCATCGGGGGATTATAGGCCCCCTGGATACGCTTATTGTTACTGACGCCGTTGAGCTTTTTCTTAATATCCTTCATCTCTGCTTTTACAAGGCTTATATTTTCGTCATCGATTTCCCTGATATCTTTTAGCTTTTGGAAGATGCTTTCTATCACTTCCCTGAGTTCCTTCGTGCCCGGAAGGTTGAACCTTGGCAGTTCCTCAAGGGATTTGACAGACAACATTTCCCTGAGCTTTGAGGAACACTCGGCAAACTGCTCATCAAGCTTGTCCACAGCCTCTATCCTCTGCTGTTTCTCCCTGATAAGCAGGTCCATTTCCTCGAATCTCTTATCTTTTATTACCTCGTTTTGGCTGCGTGCAAACAGGAAGATCTCATTAAGGAGAGTCAGCTTTTTTATTGAAATATCCTTCATTTTAAGGACATAATCTTTTGGTTCCATTTCGGTCTCCCGGTCAGACCTGCGATACTGCAGGTTTCCTGGCCTGATTCTTAGAAATTTTCATCGCCTGTTCCCAGGTGTCCCTCAATACCTTCGCGAATCCAAGAACTTCCTCAAGGATGTCCCTGTCTTTTGACACATTTGCTTCGACAAGCCTTCTCAGCATATAATCATATATTGAGTAAAGGCTTGAAGATATTTCATACTTCATGTCCAGCGTGTTCATAAACTCGGATACAATGTTCTGCGCCTTGATTATATTATTATTGGCCTCCTGGATGTTTTTCTTCTCAATACTGTCCATACCGCGCATGATGAACTTCACAAGGCCATTGTAAAGCATCAGGGTAAGCTCTTCCGGGCTTGCGGTGAATATGGAATTCTCCTTGTACTGGTTGTACGCGTTGTAAGCTATCATAACAGGTCCTCCGCATTAATTGTTTTATGCCATTACTGTCCCATCATGCCGAACTGGGCTGAAAGCCATGCGCTTTGCTGATTCATCTGGGCCAGCATCTTCTCCATCTGGGTAAACTGCCTGTAATACGCCTCTTCTTTCCTGGTAAGCTTGTCGATCAGTTCCCTGATCCTGTCGTCATAATCGTCAAGCTCTTTGCTGAGAATGTTTCTCGTATTGGTAATATCGCCTTCTATTCCTGCCTTTTCAAGGAGGAAGCCTTTATTGCCGTTTGAATCCCTGACGGTGGAAACATTGTCCTGGATTATATCGGACAGCCTCTGCAGGACTCCCGACCTGCTGTACCTGTCGGCTCTCTGCTCGGCAGTCGCTGTCCTGCTGTAGCTTGGATTATCCTCCGATACCCCGTTAAGAAGCCTCGCCACCTCGTCGGGCCTGGTCAGAAGCATATTCCTGAGCTTGTCTTCGTCCAGGTAAAGCTTTCCATAGTCCTGGTAAGATTTGCTCTCAATTCCTATATCCTTCAGGGTAATATTCACGCCTTCAATCTTCTCGTACATCGCCCTGCGCATGTCAAGCAGGATTTTCTGAAGCAGGCTGTCATTCCGAAGCAGTCCTGTTTTCGCTTTCTCCTCCCATTTTTCTATATCCTTTTCTTTCATCGCATCTTTCTGCGCGTCAGTTAGAGGAAGATAACTCCTGTCATAAGGCTCGGTCACTTTTGTCCGGATTGTATCGATCAGCTTGTTGTATTCTTCAATAAATTCCTTGATTTTTGCAACCACTGAGTCGACATCCTGTGTCACGGTCACAGTCTCGCCTTCGTCGGTTTCCCCATGGACTTTCTTAAGAGTGTAAGTCACGCCGTTGACAGTGAAAGTGTTGGAACTCCTGATAAGAGTCTCTCCATTTAGCTCGACTATGGCGTCCTGACCGTCCGTGATCTGATCCAGGTTAAGTGCCCTGAAAAAGCTGGAATCGGACAATACGAGGTTATCGCCTCCGCCGGTGACCTTGGACGTCAGCGTTATTTTGTCGGTCAACTCGTCATACCTGATGGTGACATTCGCTTTTTCGTTATTGTTTATCTTGCTGAACACCTGCTCCAGCGTATCAGTCATCTTGATGGCAATAGTTTCGCCATTTATGGTGAACTCGGCATTGCCTTCTTCATCGAATTCAATGGGAGTGGCAAAAAGGTTCTGAATGGTCATCAGCGGCCTGTTCAGCGAGATCCTGTTGGACTGGCCTTCGGTAAGCCCAAGATCCCCAAGGCCGGCCAGCTCACCGGTAGCTCCCTGGGGGCCGTAAACCGTCACTTTTGTCGCCCCGTTGGCGGTGTTTATCGTAAATTCTTTTGTGGTCGAATTATATGTGACAGTGAACTTGGAATGTCCGTCCGATGTTTTCCCGAACGCCGTATCCAGGGAAGCTTTGAGCTGATCAACAAACTCCTCTCCCGTGGATCCGCCGAGGGTGATCTGCCTGCTCACTCCGTCAAGCTCGACAAAGATCTTTTTTCCTTCCAGGTCGGCCAGTTTGCTTTCATCTATTGTGCCTGTGATCCCCTTGCTTATGCCTGCCGAGCTTACGGCAGTATCGGCGGTAGCCAGCCGTAATACTTTTATGCGGTTTTCCCCCGCAACTGCGTTGGAATTGGCAGAGGCCGAGACATAATTACTGTTGCTGCTGACGGCAGACATGACCTTGACAGAACCGGCAGAGAGCATATACGATGTGCGGTTCACAATATCAAAATACTTGCTCCTGAAGCCCATCAGCAGGTTGGTTATATTCCTGTACGCTTCCTGCTTCCACTCCACAAGGGTCTTTTTTTGCTTCAGCGTGTCTAAAGGTATCCTCTCGACTTTCATCAGGTCGGCTACTATGGATTCTGTATCCAAACCGGAAAATCCGGTCATTCTCATTTGTGACGTAAAACTATTTATTCTGTTCATGGGACCTCCTTTCCGTTCGCAACGACGGATATGCGCTTAACAGACAAAAAATGACATAACATACTTCTTTATATGTATTATATAAGAAGCATGTCATCTCTTCTCGTCAACTAGCAGCCCCGCCAGTTCCAGCATACTTGCGAACATATCCAAAAGTTTTTCAGGCGGGATCTCTCTTATAACCTCTTGAGTTTCCGAGTCTATAACTTTTACCATCACTTCGTTCAGTCTATCGTGGATCTGAAATTTCAGTGATCTTTTTTCTAATTCAAATGTCTGGTTTACTCTGTCTACTGCTTTTCTTATAAAAGCGTCACTGACTTTTTCAGCCTTTTCCATGTATTTCTCTCCCTGGTAGGGTTCTTTTGTAGTTCCATTGGCAGAATTGGCCTGGGGTTTCGCCTGCTCGACCGGAACTTCCTGCCTTGGTTCTGCCTGTACAATGTTTACAGCCTGCTTCATCATTGCATCCATGCTTTGAATTTTCATAACAGATCCCTCCATGAATCTATTTCTAAGTAGTATATCGACAGAATAAAATTCATTTATTAGTAAAATTTTTATACCACCATGAAAGCCCGGTCAATCTTTTTTGAAATTTTTTTGTTTACCTGTTAAGTCCGGTGGTATATTACCGATATAGATAATGTAAGCATTCGTGCTTTAAGGGCGCCATAAAGTATGGAAGCTTATAACCAAAGTTCCGGTTTGAAGGAACCGAATTAGGGAGAAAGGACTCTCCCAAATATTTATCAAGGAGGATGTTATTATGAGAATTAATCACAACATTACAGCATTAAACACCTATCGTCAGTTGACGATCAACAACACTGCTGCAAACAAATCTCTTGAAAAACTGTCTTCAGGTTACAGGATCAACCGCGCAGGCGACGACGCAGCAGGTCTTGCCATCTCCGAAAAGATGAGAGGCCAGATCCGTGGTCTGAACCAGGCAGAAAGAAACGCCCAGGATGCCATCTCTCTTATCCAGACTGCTGAAGGCGCACTCAACGAAACCCACAGCATTCTGCAGAGAATGAGGGAGCTCGCTGTACAGGCTGCATCTGACACCAACACCGATATCGATCGTGGAGAACTCCAGAAGGAGATCGAACAGTTGCTGGAAGAGATCGACAGGATCTCTACCGAAACTGAGTTCAACACGAGGACTCTCCTGAATGGTGACTTCGATGGCTCAAGTGAAACCAAAAAACTGACATTCCAGGTTGGCGCCAACCGGAACCAGGTTGTTGAACTGACAATCGGTAACATGAACGCCGAGACACTTGGCGTAGGCGCTGCCGCCACTAAAGTCAATCTTAAGACACAGTCCACTGCGTCAACGGCTATCTTTACCATTGACAAAGCTATTGAGAAGGTATCTTCTGAGCGCGCTAAACTTGGTGCTATGCAGAACAGGCTTGAACACACCATCAACAACCTGAGCACGACCGCTGAAAACCTGACAGCATCTGAATCCCGTATCCGCGACGTCGACATGGCCAAGGAAATGATGGAATTCACCAAGAACAGCATCCTGCAGCAGGCAGCCACTGCAATGCTGGCTCAGGCTAATCAGCAGCCTCAGGGCGTATTGCAGTTACTCCAGTAATCGCAGAAATAATCGCGTAGAATTTAAGGGACAGTGGTCGCTGTCCCTTAAATTTTATTCTCCATTTCGTATTGTGAAATGTTTAAATAAAGTTTTAAGAGGTAAGTCATGAAAATATCATCCTGTTTAATAGCGAAAAACGAAGCCGAAAATATAAGTCGATGTCTTGAAAGCATAAAAAGCATCTCCAATGAAATAATCGTCGTCGATACCGGTTCAACCGACAATACAGTTGAAATAGCAAAAAGCTTTGGCGCAAGGGTATTTTTTTATGAATGGGACAATAACTTCAGCAACGCCAAAAACTATGCACTGGATAAAGCAACAGGCGACTGGATCATATTCCTTGACGCCGATGAATACCTTGAGGAAAACACGCAGAAGAATCTCATTTCAGTGCTAAAGCGCGTATATGGCAAGAAGGAGTTCGATGGGGTACTATGCAAAATGGTCAACATTGAAAGGCTCAGCGGACGGGTGATTTCCGAAAATCCCATATTGCGGATATTCAGGGGCAATGTTGGTATAAGGTACATTGGAGCCATTCATGAGTACCCGGTCAAAAGCGGTGAATCCCTGAAGGCTGCTTCAATAAATGATACTTCACTTATTATATACCATACGGGTTATTCATCCGATATCCTGTCAGGCAAGACAAGGAGGAATCTCGAGATCCTTGAAGATCAGATTTCAAAAGGTTTTAAGGATGACAAAACCTATTATTATATGAGCTTAATGAACTGGAACCTTGGGAACCATGAAGAAACCATAAAGTATGCGCTTCTTGCCCTGGAAGAGCCCGGGCTGGAAAAGACCATCGTGGCGTACATGCCTTATATCTTTTTAATTCTTAGCATGCTGAAGCTGCAGGACAAATATCCGGCGGACGAAATTGATAAATATGTCGACGAGTCAATAAGCAAATATCCTGTCCACCCTGAGATCTGGTATGCAAGAGGCAAAGTAAAAATGGCCCGGAAGGATTATACCGGGGCAATCCAAAGCTACCAAAAGGCACTTGAATGCAACAGAAATTTTAACCTGCTGATGAACAACAGTTTTCCGTCACACCTGGAAGAAGTATACCTGGACCTGGCTGAGTCATATCTCCACACCGGTGAAAATGTCCGTGCGCTGGATTGTTATTACGAGGCCTTGAAATCAAACAAATGGAGTGTCAATGCCCTTGAAGGGCTTTATGGACTGATCAGGACCCAGCAGCCCGCAGAAATAATTCTGTTCCTGAACAGCATATATGACAAGAACAGCAGGGAAGACTTGGCTTTCCTGGTCCATGCGATGAACAGGTTCAATAATAGCCTGATCGCGAATTACTATTATAAACTTTATGAAAGTCTACAGTCCTGATCGTTCGATTTATTAATCTGGAGGGATAATATGCAGGCAATGATTCTGGCGGCCGGAATGGGCAAAAGGCTCGGAAAATTCACACAAAACCAGGCAAAATGCATGGTCAAGGTAGGCGGAATGACTCTCCTTGAAAGAAATGTGGAAGCTATAAAAAGAGCAGGCATAAACAGGCTTATTATGGTCGTGGGTTATGAAGCTGAAAAGCTGATAAAATACATACAAAAGAATATAACAGGGATTGAAATCGAGTTTGTATTAAACAACGATTACGCTTCAACAAACAATATTTATTCCCTGTACCTTGCAAAAGAGCACCTGGCCAAAGACGACACCATTCTCATCGAGTCCGATATAATCTTTGAGCCGCATATCCTGGCCGATATGGTCAATTCACAAGAGAAGAACCTGGTGGCTGTGGCAAAATACAAGCACTGGATGGACGGAACGGTGACATTGCTCAATGAAAACAACGAGATCATAGATTTTATAGAAAAAAAGGACTTCAGGTACAATGATGTTGATGCCTATTATAAAACCGTTAATATATATAAATTCAGCAGGGAATTCTCGGTTAATCTGTATATACCTTTCCTGGAAGCTTACATAAAAGCGTACGGCAAGAACAAGTATTACGAACTTGTCCTGAAAGCTATCGCCCATTTGTCATCGGCGAATCTGAAAGCGTTTAACGTGGAAGATACGGCATGGTATGAAATAGACGATGCCCAGGATTTGAACATTGCCAACACCTTATTTGCGAAAGGCGAAGAGAAGCTCCGGTCATACGAGCGGCATTTCGGAGGTTACTGGCGTTTTACCGATCTGAAAGATTTTTGCTATCTTGTAAACCCATATTATCCCCCCAGAAAAATGGTCGAACACCTGCAGTACTTCTTTGACACGCTTCTTCGGAGTTACCCTTCCGGCATGAGAAACATCAAGCTGGCAGCCGGAAGGATGTTCAAAGTAGATGAGAATTACATCCTGATAGGGAACGGTGCCGCAGAACTAATAAACGTTCTTGGGCGGGTTATAAGGGGCAACGTTGCGCTTTCATTTCCCTCATTCAACGAGTACGTGAGATGTTTCAAACAATGTGAGATAAAGCCTATATTCTCGCAGGAAGACGATTATGCCCTGAATAAAAATCGACTCATCGAAATGAGCAAAACCTGCGACGCGGTATTTATTATAAACCCTGATAACCCCAGCGGCAGTTTTCTGCATAAAAATGACATCATGGAGATCCTGGATGCCTGTAAAGAGAATAATACTATATGCGTCGTTGATGAATCATTTGTCGATTTTGCAGAGCAGGATGTAAGGTTTACCCTGATAAGGAATTCAATCCTTAAGGAGTATCCCAATCTTATTGTTATAAAAAGTATAAGCAAATCCTACGGTGTTCCAGGACTGAGGCTTGGCATACTGGCCACATCTGATTTGGAACTGTTAAAAACCTTATATGATTATCTGCCTGTCTGGAACATAAATTCTTTCGCCGAATATTTCCTGCAGATCAACGGTCTTTACGAAAAGGAATACATAGAATCCTGCAATAAGATAGCTGAACAGAGGAAAATCCTTACTGAAAAGCTGAGGTCCATCAGCTATCTTAAAGTGTACGAATCGCGGGCCAACTATATCATGTGCAAGGTCACAACCGGGATTTCATCGGTTGAGCTTGCCAGCAGGCTGTTGAAGGAATATAACATCCTGATCAAGGACCTGTCAAAAAAGAAGGGTATTTTCAAAAAGAATTATATCCGCCTGGCCGTAAAGGATGAGAATGAGAACGATCTTTTATACCGCGCGTTGCTGAAAATTGAAAGGGATATTATCAATAATCATATTTAATTTTATACTCCCTTACGGGACGGTCTTGGTCGCAGTCACCCCTGTATATATGGAAACCCCGGGGATTGCTTGTAAAGTAGTAGATTTCCCTGTTCACCTGTATAAAGGGTGCGAAGAGATGCGGTATTATGTTTTTGTCGTCGGTCGTCCTTTCGACAAAGCCAGCTTTTTTCAGGATATCTTTGTCTATTCCTACAGAGTATATGTCCATGTATTCATACCCGTTTTCTCTGATCAGCCTGTCAAGTTCTCCGCCAATACCTGCCAGGTCATTGTCTTCACCTATAAAATCGACTATCTTGCATATTTTTGTACCTTCGACGCATATCTCGCGCATTACGATAATAGAACGTCCGGATTTGTCATTGCCTTCTACAAGATATATATCATATTTGTGATAAACCGAATCATAATACCTATGTTTTATACACCACGCATCCTTGTAGGGGTTGGATTTTTCATTCAGCCTGAAATCATAGAGCTTTTCAAGCTCTTCGAATGACTTGACGAGCCTCAGCTTCTTATCCCCCGGCTGAGAGGCCGCAATACGCTTTTCATTAATGACAGCGACCGAATAACGGTCTTTCTCCGCAAGCTTGTAGAAATGGTCCATCCTGCCTGTTTTGTATCCAAGCATTTCGTATATAACCAGCGCTTTTGGCCTTACTCCGCACGATGACACCGACCTGGGTTTCAAATTGTCGGTTATGTATCTGATCAGCGATATGCTGTTGAAACCATTTTCATTTTTATCCACCTTCAGAAGCACCAACTGCATATCCGGAGTTTTTTCACGGTTTGTAATCATGATACCGCATACTCCATAAATCTTCCTGCTCGTTTCTCCCTCCCCAAGCACGAACATCAGGTCTCCGTCTATTACATGGAAATACTCATAATATTCTCTTTTCAGGTTCCATTCACTGCTCAGGAAGCTCCGGATATTCTCAAGGTCATCATAATTGGCCTTTCTCACTGCAACATTCTCTTTCATAGTTAATGACCTTCTTTTCCACCAGTTCTATTATTCCGACATCCAAATGCATCAGGAATGCTACTCTGTTGTTGCTTATCGCAGAGGCTGCTTCCGGTTTCCGGATAAGCATGTATCCCCTTTTCGTCAGTTGTTCAATATCGTCCTCCAGGCAATCGGTCTCATAGCAGATATGGTATGGCATGTTCCTGTATTTGCCAGCCAATTTATATATAACAGAGTTCCTGGATTTTGGCATAACCAGTTCCACCATTACTCCGTCATTATTGACAAATACCACATAAATATCCCGTACCTGGTCATATACCGGTTCCCCGACCCTTTTGTATCCGAGTTTCTCAAATTCGATCATGGCATTTGCCAGGTTGTCGACAATGTACCCTACATGGTGTACTTTCATGGAACATTACCTCCGGACAAGGTTTCTGACTTCCTGGACAATTGAACCGACGCTTGTAAGTGAACCGACCCTGTCGATATCGAATTTTATTCCAAACTCTTTTTCAAGTAAAAGAATAATTCTAAGATGGGACAGGGAATCCCATTCTTCGATGTCTTCCTGGCTTGTCGACCCTGTTATGACCATCGACTCGTCGTCGAAAACCTCGCGGAACATCCTTGTAATCACTTCGATAATCTGTTCATCATTCATCTACAACACCTCTATCACAGTGTTTTTAATTTTATAATCCTTATATATCAGGTACTCCCACTCGGTCCGCTCATCTGTCTGCTCCTTTTTTGTAAATCCCAGTTGGCTGTAAAAATCGCTGCAGAGTTTATTCCTGCCTGTGTCGACATAGATACCGCGAATTGATTTGATGCCCTTTTCAAGGCATTTCTCCACAAGTTTATCAAATACCAGGTATTCAAGGTGTCGCTTGAATACCCTGCAGCTCATGACCCAGGATACTATTGTCAATACTCCCTTATAATCAAATTCACCAATGACAGCTGACACTATGCCGTTATCCCCGAATTTATCCGTCAGCCTGGCACACAATGTTATATTATTTTCAGAACCTATTGTATGCTCCAATTCAGACTGGCTGAACCTGATCCCTGTAAGATTGAACTGGTTTGTTTTGTTTATCAGCTGGCATACACGCTCGATATTTACGTGAGTAAAAGGCTCAACAAGGGCTTTCATCTGCAGCGAAAGCAAGTAATCGTCGTAGTTGTCATACTTCAGCTTTAAGTTTTCCCTTTCAATGTTTGCCCTGTAGAACTCGGTCCTGAACTTGTCATCCTCGGTAAATCCCACACATTCGAAAAACCCGCACTGGTCCAGTATTTTCCTGTAATATGCCGGCTCATTCAGTTCGGGCACCGTTATCCGGGGTATGAACGCCTTTACGCTGTCTCTTTCCACTTCATTATCATCGAGGAACACCATGCTCTCCGGCAAAAGATTGATCTCCCTGCAAATTTCAACGATATTCTCATGCTTTTCGTTCCAGTTTGCTTTTATGACAGCAAAATCATCCTCACTCAATACCCCGGCGCTGCTGTTTATACCCTCGTATGCCATTTCCTCTTCATTCTTGGAACATACGCACAGAATGATTCCCCGTTGTTTCAAATACTTTAGGTACTGCTGAAGTTCGTAGTAAGCTATACCCTGTGGTGTTTCGACCCCCAGCTTTATATTCCCGGGACCATCATCCCCAATGACGCCTCCCCACAGGGTATTGTCCAGGTCAGTGATGATTGCTTTTTTATTCTTTCCGTACAATGCCTTTATGATATTGGCTACGTTGAAGGCCAGAAGAGGGATGGCCTCCGGATGCATAGCATACTTGTAATTATACCAGTAACCGGGTTCTGACCATTTTTCAAGACCAAACCATGCAGACAGGTAATTGATATCGCACAGGTAAAAGTTCTGATGATTCTGGGCATACCGTGAGAACTGGTCATTGAGCATTGCTATAAACCTGTTTATACCATTTACATAATAACAGTCAGCATTTCCAAACACCCGGAACGGCATTAAATCGAAATTGTTTTGTATAATCGGGCAGTTATATTTCTCGGCTAAAGATTTCCATACCGATTCAAATCTCTCCATCTCGCCCCGGAGCAGTTCCATGACTTCCGCTTCATTCATCTGCGGTGTTGGCAGACGGCTTATATTCCTGTTGGTTGTGTGGATGTAAATAACATCCGGCCTGAATTCGTTAAGGTCCTGGTTGTGAAAAACCGCCTCTTCAAAGAACCTGTTATACAAGCCTTCATAAAACTGCGGCTTTATATTGTTATTGAGAAGAAAAAGCTCCAGGATGCCTTTCAGGTCACCGACGGTAGAGCCGGACAGAATGGCTATCCTTTTGATTTCCAGGTGTTCTTTGTGTGACATGATCTTCCTGTATTTTTTTTGATGCAGTAAAATGTCGATACTGTCAAATGGATATTCAAGTTCTCTCATTTCTCCCATACCCCGGCAACATCAATTATAATTTTAATCAGTTATACTTGTATAAGTCCCCGGTATCCACAACTGCAGGCATATGTTTGGGCGCTCGTCTGGCCATGGTCGGGTATCGCATGTAGTCCTTTGAATATGAATATTTGAGGTAATCGTCCCATCGTCTCGGCGCATAGAAATAATGCCCTTCGAATTCGATTTCGATAATATCTTTATGTAGTTCTCTGTAATTTATAGGGTTTTCAGGAAAATTCCTGCTTATATATAAACAGGTCAACTTATCAGATGTTTTTTTCACCATCCCTGCAAACTTCATGAAAAGCCTGTAGCTGGTTTTGTTCGATACCCTGGCTAAAAGGCGGTAATACTGCCGCTTGATAAATATCCTTTCGCTTCCCGCTCCCATGTGAGCCCATGTCATGGTCTTAAAGAACTTGCATATCTTATCCTGGATCCAGTGTCCTACCCTTGTAGCCGGCCCGTTGAATAACGGATGTATATCAATAAATATACCAGGATGAGTTTTAAAGTGATCCCTGCCTCCTTTTAGATACTTTGTTCCGTTTCTTTTCATCTGTATGTACGCCAGGTTGTTGTCAGGGTCAGATTCCTGGGTTTTTAGGAAGTATTTTCCCTTGTCGAGTTCCTCCCCGGCAATACGGATAAATTTCTCATACTCGTCATACAGCATAAAAACGTCTATATCGTCATCCCATGGTATGAAACCCTTATGTCTTATTGCTCCGAGCAGTGTTCCGGCGCCCAGTATGTACTTTATACCATGCTTCCGGCATATCCGGTCGAATTCGATCAGCATATCCAACTCAATTAGCTGTACTCGTCTCAGGATCTCCGGGCCTTCCAGCAAGGCTTGGTTTACCGGCCTGTCCAGGCATTTTTTCTCATAAAACCTTCCGTATAGATCTTTCACATACCTGTCTATATCGGAAACAGAATAATACTGCCTTCCTTCAAATTCATACAGGCGGCGTTCAGTATACTGGGCTGCCTCTTTCACACATCCTTTGTTCTTGTTAGCATTTGGGACATATATGTATTTTGTAGGCTTGTTATACCTGCATAATGCAGCCTCTGTCCTGGTATAATCGTCAGGTTTCTTTTGGCTGTAATAATAAGCTGATTTCAACTGTCTGATAATTTTTCTCCCGGTTTTAAGCATCCCGGGAGTCATGCACTTGGAATCCGACAGTTTTCTAAATCTTATGTACGCTCTTTCCATTCTCCTGTATTCAGCCAAAGTGTTCCCCGCATAAAAAGCAGGTACTATACTAATATGAAAATCGTAATACTTTTCATCCTTTTCTCTTTCGGCTCCCAGTGTAACCCTGCTTCTTTTAGCCATCCTAATATAGAATTCATCAAACTGATCCGTATTGTCCCGCGTAACCAGGTAATACGGTGTTCCTTTCAATTCGTCTTCACATACTCTTATAAATTCCCTGTACTGATCATATAAAAGGATTACTATCACAGATGAGGCCCATGGCATAAACCCTTTTCTCTGGTTTATACCCAAAGCAGTCCCTTTTCCGAGGACATATTTAAAACCGTACTTTTCGCAGATCGCCACGAAATGATCCAATATTTCCAATGCAGCTGCCTGTGCCGGAGGCAGTTGTCTGCTGGTTTCTTTTTCCATAACCTGTCAATCCTCCGTTGCCTTAGCTGGTCACAGTCCTGGCTTTGCACTTGGATAATTCACTTTTAATCCAGGCATATGCATTTTCTCCTGCAGTGCCGTCCAGGTTCCTGAACGCCTGGTTTATCATGTTCATTCGGGCTTCATATAACGGATCTTTGCCTTCCACTACCATATCGATGAAATCTTCGAATCTCATTCCGCCAGGACCGAATCGATAATAATTCAATCCTCTGTCTATGGGCGAACGGGCACGTGTCTCGCCACTGGGCTGGGTCTGGAATATCATTACCGGTTTGCCCAATACCATATACTCATTTATCAAAGAACTCCATGTTGAGATCATCGCATCCGAGTATACAAATGCTGGCCGGTAATCTGCAGTGTTGTCAATCACACAATTTGATGAGTTTGATATAGTTTTTTCAAGATGATCAATATAATCCAGGCATTCAGGGTATTTAGCGGATATCATCTTGTTCATCAGCGGGTGGGGACGCCATATCAAGCCGACATCTTTTCTGTCCAGTATCGCTTTAAGGATCTCATTATGAAACCGGACACCATAATTGCCGCTTTTAGTTGTATTGGTAAAAGAAGCAGGAAAATATGTCAAATGGGTATTTAGTAAAAATATCTTTTTGTTACCCAGTTTTTCTTTCCATTTTTCAGGCATGTCCATATCGTTGGAATTCAGTTTAACAATTGCATCTATTTTGGGTGAACCCGACACAATCAGCTTATCATCGCTGAATCCATAGGTCTTGAATATTTTTTTTACTTTCTCTGACTGGATAATGATCTTGTCTGCATTGACCGTTCCTGGTTCCAAATATTGATAATCTGATTTTCCGGGAATAAAATTTCCATATGTAAAATAAGGACTGTAAACCAGGCAATCAGTATGCTCCTTAAGTCTTGATGAAAAGAAGTTCGGATGCACCCTCGTCAGGATATTGTTATCATCATATGGATTATGAATAATAATAGCGTCCGGATGTCTCTTTGCAATGTCATAATTTCTGTAATCTGTTATTGGAACATCCTTAGGAAACAAATCCCCTTCATACTCTTCAGTAATATTGGAAGGATCTCCTATATTAAAATACGGTATCGGCATCACGACCGCATTGCAGTCCGGATCCATGCTTGCAGCTTTCCATATGCTTTCAAGACTGGTCCACATAGAAGCTTTATATGGTAAAAACAACACTTCGATTTCACATTTTATATCATATTTAATATTGTTTGCGATAATATCAATACTCTTACTGATTTTCTTCATCAGTTTCAATGCCCCTGACGAATTCTCCAGTGCCTGTCCCAACTGGTAAAGCATATCACAGTATTTCTCAAGTTTTTCCACGATATGGCGGTATCCGTTCTCATATTGTTCTATCGTGGTCCCTATCTTCACCGCGCTATCCTGGCAGTCTTTAAGCAAACTTATGACAGCTTCCGTGTTTTTATTCGCTATCTGGTCTGTAATATACTCATGAGCTTCATTTAAGGTGTCAGTTAATGAAAGGAGCTGTTTTTTTATATTTCTTTTCATATAATATCCCTGTATCTGTTTTAATAATATAACAAGCAATAATTATGCATTTATAACCTTTGACACTATGCTGTCTCAGTCCTCAGAGTTTTATATATTCTTTTTCTATATCAAACCTTGTAATTACCTTGTACTTATATATGGAAATTTCATTAATGTTACATAATGAAATTACTACTTGAAGAAAACCGTCGAACCACTCATTTAGTTTTCGTTATAGAACGCATTATGAAGATTTATATATTTTCTTCATTCTTCCTGAATTTTTCATTCAGTATCTTGATATCAGTATTTTTACCCACCACTGCGGAGAGGTTCTCCTTACGGATCTCCTCGTAGATCTCTTTGCGATGGATAGGCACATTCTTTGGCGCGTTAATCCCGATACGTACCTGATCGCCCTGTATATCAACAATGGTCAGCTCTATATCATGTCCTATCATGAGGGCCTGTCCTTTTTTCCTGGTCAGTACGAGCATCGAATACCTCCTTTGTTAAAGCCCGGCGAAAGCGTTCATTTCTCCTTGCTAAGATAATAGCGTATGGGGAGGTCGTCGTTTTTTTGTATTATCTGTTTCCCAAGCTTTTTCTCCATGTTTATAATTATCGGAGCCTTCAGGTTTACTCTTATCTCATTTATGTTCTCAGGAATGACAACGATTGTCAAGGTCAAAACCCTGTTTGGATCGGTTATCCCAAGGAGTTCTATGTCATCGTCTTCCACGTCTGCCCCGTATCCGTCGTATACCATGAACGGATCCGTCACGACAAAGCACAGCTCCGGTATATCAACGCTCTGAAGCCAGAAGAAAACAGCTTCATTCGATTCGTTTCCGATAAGCACGTATTTTTTGCTGTCTTCAAACCCGGGGATGCCTTCGGGGAAAAAGATTATATCCTCTTCATTTATTTCTATCTCGCCAAAATGTACTGTTTTAAGCAGCATTACTATAACCTCCGTTTTATTCTTTTCAGCCCAGAAAATCCACAAGGGAAGGTTGTATCACCCTGGCGCCGGTGGCAAGCGAAGCCCTGTAGACATTCTCCTCGTTCATCAGGTTCATGATAGCTTCTGCTATGTCCACATCCTCGTTCTTGCTCATCAGCCTGGTAAAGTTAACATTATCGTCTTCAAGGCGGTTGGCGGTCAGTTCCACCCGGTTCATCCTGGCGCCAAGGCCTGCCCTTACTCTAAGCAGATTATTGAGATCATCATCGATATCAGCCAGCAGGTTCGTCAACTGGTCGGGATTATTTTCCAGGGCATCTATTACTTTGTCAAAGGTATCGATCATCTTGCTCTTTGTACCTGCGGTTTCGGATACAGAAGAACCGAACAGGTCGCTGCCCGGGACATTGATGTTTATATCGTCGCCAATCCCGATTTCAAACCTGATCTGCTCGCTGTTAGCTATATCGATACTGAAAGTTCCGTCATCGTTAAGAAGCTTTTTATCGGTTTTGTAACCCGAGAAAATATATCTTCCCGCATAGGTGGCATTGCCGAGATTGATCATTTGCTTTTTTAACTGAGATACTTCCTCTTTTATCTTTTCCAGTTCATCAGGCGTGTTTGTGCCATTGGCGGCCTGGTTTGTCAGTTCTTTCAGCCTGTGGATTACCTCGGTCATCTGGTTCATTGTGGCCTCGGTTATGTCCATCCATGCAGTGGCATCGTCGGTATTGCGTTTGTACTGCTGTATCTCGGCAACGTCCGTCCTTAACTTGAGAGCCTTGGCTGCAACAATAGGATCATCGGACGGAAGGCTTATTTTTTTGCCAGTAGCCAGCTGAGTCTGGTATTTCTGGGTCCTGCTCAGGTTGTCCGAAAGGCTCAGCATCATATTGTTGATAAGCATATTGTTCGTTATTCTCATATATTCACGCTCCCTGTCTGCGGGCGCGTAATTGCGCCCCTGAATTTTCAACTTCACGTTTTAGCACATATCATTTCTGTTTTTTGATTCTTCGCTCCGCTCAGAATGACACACAAGGTTTTTATTATCAGATTCCAAGCCTGTTTACCAGGATGTCGAGCACTTCGCCGAAAGTTCTTATTATTGTTGCGGCAGCGCCGTAAATCTGCTGGTATTTAACCAAATTAACCATTTCCTCGTTCAGTGACACTCCCGATATGGACTGCCGCCTGTTTTCAAGCTGATTGATTATGCCCTCCTGGACGTCAAGATACTGTTCATACTGCTGGCCGTCGACACCCATGGAGGAAACGACAGTTTTAATGAAGTCTTCCGGCGTTCCTTCCATGAACAAATACGTATTGTGGCGAATTTTCAGCAGGTTGTTGATATTCTCGTTATTTCCGGCCTGCCCCGGAGCCAGCGATGCTGAAATGTTCTCGCTTGGATCATTTTCTATATCAAAGCTGATACAGAAGTTCCTTGCGGTTATGTTCCGGTACGCCCTCAGCAGGCGGGCGTCGTATTCATCGGTCAAAGGATCGTACGTGATACCCTCCTGGACTCCAATTTTCTCCGCCATAGCCATGAAGTCGGCGCTTGACATGTATTCCCCGTACTCGTTCAGCATCGTGAACAGCCTGATTCCTGAAGGAGTGGTGCCATTTAGCGTGTAACCGTCCACGTGGCCGAACGTCTTGTCAAGGACGCCGTCGCCGTCACTGTCCATGATCCCTTCATTTAATGCCATGGCGAAAGTCCTTACAAACTCGTTCATTTTTCTCTGGTAATATGGAATGCCCTTGCAATCCGGGGAATTTTCCCCGTTGAGCCCCGGAAGCCCGTCGTTGCCGTCGCGCATGTCTATATATGCCTTAAGTTCCCCCGACTTCAGGTTCAGCTTGTTTCCGTCTTCCCAGGATACATCAAAAAGGTTATCAATATCTTCTTCGTTAAGCTTTTGCTCCCTGCTTTCACACTTGAGATGGCAGACCGTATTATGGTCGACCAATGCCTTTCCGCTTATGGTGACGACAAACCGGGTCTCTTTTTCGCCGTTTGGCAGTTTCAGCCCAGTTTCAACTTCATATGCGTTTATATTGACCAGCTTTGAGAGCTTGTCCACAAGGTAATCCCTTTTGTCCCTCAAATCATTTGCCTTGTTCCCCATTACCTCCACGTTATATATCTGGAGATTAAGCTCCCTTATCTGGTCTGCAAGGTTATTTATTTCCTCCACCTTGGCATTGACCATCTGGTTGAGGTCTTCCTGCAGCAGGTCAAAATGTTTCGCCACACTGTTGAAGTACTTGGCGACGGAAACAGCTTTTTCCTTAACCATGGCCCGGACAGACAGATCGGACGGGTTTGTCGACAATGTCTGCAGAGCGCTGAAGAAATCACTGATGATCTTCGTATATCCATTTTCGCTCGGTTCATTGTATATGGTCTGCATGTCCTCGATGATCGTCGCCTTGACGCTCCACTCGCCGTAGTACTGGGCTTCGCCCCAGTACTTTTCATTCAGGTATATATCCCGTACTCTTTCCACACCGATGACATCCGAACCGGTACCCAACATTCCGGTGCCATTGGCCACAAGCAGGGGATGGGCTGCAGTCTGGACAAGCATCTGCCTTGAATAACCGGGAGTGTTGACATTGTCCACGTTATGGGCCACATTGGCCATTCCCCTTTGTGCGGAGTAAAGGCCCCGCATCGCTATTTCCAAACCCATGTAAGTAGTATTGTTCATTCAATCACCCTGCCTTTACTTAGCACCCATCCGGTACATAATGGTCTCAAGCATATCGTTTACTACTTCAATGACTCTCGCATTGGCATTATATGCGTACTTGAACTTGATCATATTGGTCATTTCCTCATCAAGGGAAACCCCCATGACTGACTGGCGGTTGGCATCGGCCTGGTTTACCAGGTTTTCATAGCTGCTTTGCATATTGGCAGCCTCGTAGCCCTTGTTGCCGATTTCGAGGATTATGTTCTGGTAGTATGTATCAAGGCTCAGGACCTTGTTGTTGCCGGTAATGAGATTCTTGTTCCTGAGGCCTGCTATAGCCAGGGCTATCCTGTTGTCGCCGTTCGCATCCTCCGTCGAAGCCGCGATGTTGTTCAGGTCTTTCAGCGCATCGCTTACCTTAATATTCCCAATGCTGATGGGCAGTGTCGATTCAATGGCTTCGAAGAACAGTCCCCCGTCATCGCCCCTTAATGTTTTCCCTGAAAGGTGCAGGTAATTTACCTCGCGGGCCATTATATTGATCAGGGCGTTTATTTGCTTGCGCACGGTGGAGATAATGTTCAGGCTGTCAGGAATGGTCGTCATCTTCTTATTCACGTCTGAGTTAATATCGGAGGACATTTTTATTATGAGCCTTTCCACATCTGTTTCGTTAGTGATATCATACAGGCTGCCGCCGGTCTTTTCGGTGATTGCGTTCCACCCTTTTTCCCCGGATCCGCCATCGTAATGGTAGACTGAACTGGTCGCGACAGAAACGGTTATCCCGCTCTTCGTAAACCTCTTCGCATATTCGGCGATATCCGCTTCGTCGGTTACCGTATCACCATTGATGCTTTCGTTGGTAAAAACAAGGAGATACTTGTTTACGTCTTCCTTGTAATTGTAGTTTTCAACGGCATCTATGACATCCCCGAAGTTATTTCCTGAGACTGTATCGGCAGTAAGGGCCATGACCGCGCTGATAAGCGAGCCGGTGTCCTTGCCGTAATTGGCGCTACTGACCGCTGCCGATCCTCCGAAAGTCACAAGCCTGAAATTATAATCCAGCCCCCTGTTTTTAATATCGTTCACGAAGGCGGATATCTGGGCCTTAATCTTGTCAAGGTTCGCTGAATTGGAAGCCGAGAGATCGACAGCTATGGTTATATCGCTCGTGGTGTTGGGCAGACCGTTTTCATAACTGTCTTCGGCTCCGCTTACTTCGCCCCTTGCTTCAAGCAGGCCTTTTATTACTCCTTGCCCGACGTCTATTGGAATAATATCGCCGGAGCGGGTCTTTAGCATGGGTGTGTAAAACTGCGAAAGGTCCTTGTTGGGAACCGCAATGAGATCTGTCTGCTCGCCCTTGCTTACCAGGAAGTATCCGCCAACAATGATATCCATACTGCCGTCGCTGGTCTCCCATGTCTCGATCTTGACCAGCCTGGCCAGCCTGTCACACAGTTCATTTCTCTGGTCGTAATAGTCATTCGGGAGATTTCCCGCAGCTTCGGCGCTCATGATCTTGACATTGAGGGCTGCTATTTTTTTGGTTATTTCATTGACCTCATCGATCCTGACTTTAATTTCATTGTTGATGTCAGCCTGAAGCTTGTTCAGCTGTGTCCCCAGCCGGTTCAGGTATTGCGCCAGGGAGTCGGCTCTCTGCTTGACAAGAGCGCGGACAGTAAGGCTTTCGGGAGCCTTGCTGAGCTCCTGGAACGAATCCCAGAAATTGTTCAGGACAACCTGGAAACCCTCCTCGATGGGTTCCCCGAAGATGGACTGCAGGTCAACAATAGCCTTGCTCCGGCTTTCCCAGTATCCGAGTTTGTTGACCTCGGTACGGTAAATATTATCACTGAAGATATGGCGGATCTGCCTGATCTGCTGCACATCGGTACCCATCTCAACGTACCAGTTCCCGTACCTCCTGGTGGCAGCCGATACCATTACCGCGCTTTGGCGGGAGAAGCCGGGTGTGGCAAGGTTCGCCACGTTATGACCAGTAACCTCAAGGGCTTTCTGGTTGGCAGTCAGGCCTGATACAGCAGTATCAAAACCAAAAAAACTGATGGACATTTTTACCTCCTGGTTAATACCTTACGTCAAGCAGGCTCCTGTTTCCGCCGCTGGAGACCTCGGTCCCGCCCCTGCCATATACAGGCGCTGAATGCGCCGGACCGGCAATAAGCTGGATGCTGAAATCCAGGTACTTTATGGCGTTCTCTGTCAGTCTCTGGTTGATACCATTCCTTGCTTTTATTTTCCCGATAAGGTCCAGCATCTTTTCACGGATTTCCCCAAGCCGGCTTTTGTATGGTTCTTCAGCCATCTGTTTCAGCTTTTCTATGGTAAGCTGCCCGGGATCCATACCGTATTCTTCAGCCATTTCGCTTATTATCTGTTCCCTGGCCTGGCCAAGCTTCATAGCCCTGTCAGTTAGGTCCTTTTCCTTTTCTGTTATATTCGCTACCTCCGCCGCGTCGTTCCTGACAAGGGCGTCGGTCTTTTCCACGGCTATCTTAAGTATTTCCTGGTAAGTTCTATACTCGTACTGCAATATCTTAACAATATTTTCTGTAAGCATTTCACCCGGCATCATCAACAACTCCTTTGGTGAATGACGTTTTTCATCTTATTTATCGGCATAAACTAAAAACGGAATAACCTTTCGGTTATTCCGTTTTTCCTGTTACGGCTAAATCTTTCTTGTCTGCAACGCTTCCACTATTTTTTCCGCAACGTCCGATGCTTTTACAGAATACTGGCCCCGTTCTATTTTTTGCCTGAGCTCGTCTACCTTGTCCTGTCTTACGTCGGGAATCTGTTTCAGAGCCTTCATCACATTGGTAAAGTCCTTGGCTGTCCCGGATATTGAAAACTCATCCTTTTTCGCCGATGTCTCCCCAACTCTGTAAGGCTTGCTGATTTTGCCGGTATTTCCGTAGACACCGGATACCTTGGGAATCTCTCCCCAGATCTTCATGGTTTACCTCTCCTATATTCATCGCATTTGCTGGAACTTTTCAGCCATTATTCTTTTGTGAGATGAGAGCAATTGCCCTGATATGTTTTATATCGTCAGCAATCAGCTGCTACTTAACAGGTTTTTTTATTTCCCGATATCAATGTCATGCATGCAAATCAATACTTGTCTTCCCTGGTTTCTTTCCTTTCTCCGTGCATGTAGCGCAGTCCGGCATTATCTTTCGTATCGGACGATCTTTGCAAAGCGTCGTTCAGAGTCTTTCCCATCCTTATCATATCAGCCGCCAGTTTCTTTGAACAGGCCACGCAAAAGCGGCCGCTCCTGATCCTGACGCCGCAGTTTTCACATTGCAGCGCGATGGGGCTTGATTCGGACACTTCAAGGCGCCCGTCCTTCAGAAAACGGTATATAAGCTGGACGGGAACTTCTGTGGCCTGGGAAACCTCCTGCACAGTAGCGCCGGGATATTCACGCACAAATGCCCTTACCTTCTCAAAATCTTCGTCTTCCTTTTTCTTGCACGCGTCGCAGATTTTTGGCCCCACACCCGAATACATAAATATTTTTTTGCATCTTCTGCAATTCATAAGCTCGGGCATAAAAATACCCCCCCCCGGATAATGCGATATTCTTCTTATCGTCATTTTTCAGCAATCGCAACAACAATTCCGTAAATATGGGCCGCACCTTTTTCTCTTAATATTTTAGCACAGGTATTCATGGTAGTGCCAGTCGTCAGCACATCATCCACCAGTATTATGTCTTTACCTTCGACATTCGTCCCGGGAACCGCCGAAAAGGCCCCTTTAAGATTGCGCAGCCTGTCCAGCCTTTTCAGCCGGCTTTGAGGACGGGTGTGCCTGATCTTCCTGATGATATCGGTCCTCACTTCCATATTTAAATATTCCCCCAAATGCCCCGCTATTAACTCAGATTGATTATATCCTCTTCTCCTTTTTTTCCCGGGATGCATCGGGACCGGAATAATATAGTCGGCCTCAGGCACGCCGCCATGTTTTTCAAGTTCCTCGCAAAGAAGCATGCTTATGGTTTCCGACAGCCGGGGATGGTTTTTATATTTGAAAGCCTGAATTGCTGTCTCAATACCGCCATGGTATCGAAACGCGGCAAAAATGCCGTCAATGTAAGACAAGCCATCGCTTTTCCTGAATCCTCCGCCATAACGTTCAAGGTCTGTTTTGCACGTGTTACACAAGTAGGAGCGTGCATCCTCCATAAGGACCGTATTACAGACCATGCATTTTGCCGGGAATAACAGCCTGATCAGTTTTTCAAAAAAGGACACCGGAATCAATCCATGCTTCGCTCTCATCCAAGTCTCCCCCTAAGACCGGAGTAACGCTCCCTTTCGTGGGTGTTCCTGATCATTTCCTCCATAATCGCAGGGTCCCCCACCAGGACCACGAGCTTCCTCGCCCTGGTGACAGCCGTGTAAAGGATTTTCCTGCTCACCAGGTTTTTGGGCACGCCGAACAGCGGTATCACCACTGCGGGGAACTCCGTTCCCTGGCTTTTATGGACCGTGATGGCAAAAGCGTGCTCCAGGTTGTCTGTCTTGTCGAAATCGTACTCGGCCATCCTGTTGTCATCGAACCTGACCGTTATAATCCCTGCCCTGTTGTCTATGTCTTCTATTACACCCAGGTCCCCGTTATATACCCCAAGGCCTTCCGAGTAGCATCCATGATCATCGGCCAGGGTCCATGGCATCGTGTAGTCGTTTCGTACCTGCATCACTCTGTCGCCAAGGCGGAATACCGTACTGCCGAATGATTTCTGCGGTTTCCCGTCTTCCCCGGGATTAAGGACATCCTGTAGCAGCGTGTTAAGTTTGCGGACACCTGTCTCGCCGTTCTTCATGGGCGAAAGGACCTGGATTTCCCTTGCGGGTTCGAAACCGAAACGTTTAGGGATCTCCTTTACGCAAAGATCTGCCAGGCATTCGGTTACATTCCTGCTGCCCAGTCTCGGGATAAAAAAGAAGTCTCCTTCTTCCTGGTCCAGGACAGGCATGAGTCCTTCGTTGATCAGGTGGGCATTGGTTATAATGCTGCTCTGCTCCGTCTGTCTGAATACAGTCTTGAGCCTGACTACCGGAAAAGCGCCGCTGGATATAATATCGGACAGAACTTTGCCCGGTCCCACCGACGGCAGCTGATCAGCATCACCGACCAATACCAGGCATGAGTCATGGGGCAAGGCCTTCAGCAATGCCTGCATAAGAACGATGTCTATCATGGAAGCTTCGTCAATGATGAGTACATCGGCATCGAGAGGATTTTCCTCGTTGCGCATGAAGTATGGACGCTCGTTGTCTTCTATGCTGTAGCCCGCTTCAAGAAGCCTGTGTATAGTCCTGGCCTCGTAACCGGACGTTTCGCTGATACGCTTTGCCGCTCTCCCGGTCGGTGCTGCCAGTACTGCTTTATTTCCCTTTTCTTCAAGGATCTTCATCAGTGTCCTGATGATGGTTGTCTTTCCTGTTCCGGGCCCGCCGGTTATAACCGACACCCCGTTCGACAGGGCGCACATGATGGCTTCTTTCTGTATATCATCCAGGTACAGGTTCTGTTCATTTTCGAATTTATCGATCAGGAATGCGGCCTCCCGCGCCAGGTCCTCACTGCGTCTTCTGTTCATCAGGGTCAGCTTCCTGGCGCAATACCTTTCGGCTTCCAGCAGCTCCCTGTCATATATCCTGTCCGGGTATTGCCTTTCGGTGGCGATACGTCCTTCCAGCCTCAGGGCATCCATTACGTCATAAAGGTATTCTTCCTGAACGTTTGCAAGCTTGACAGCGGCTTTATACAGTTCTTCGGAAGGCATGTAAGTATGACCGTCGGATATCGATTCGGACAGCACATACATTATGGCGCTTTTCAGCCTATCCTTGGAATGTGCTTCAAACCCCACGGACCGGGCGATCCTGTCGCATATGGCGAAAGTCAGGCCTATATCGCTTTCCGCCAGCCTGTACGGGTTTTCACGGATGATATTTTCGGCGTCAGACCCGAGTTTGTCCCGGATCCTGGCAGCAATGCCGGACGGTATCCCGAAGTTTTGGGCAAGCATCATCAGGCTTCGCATTTTCTCGTGTTCGATGAAGGCTTGTCCGAAGTAAAGGGCCCGTTCGGCCGATATGCCTTTTATTTCTGTAAGTCTTAACGGTTCAAATTCCAGAATCTCAAAGGTATGCTCCCCGAAGCGTTCGACGATCTTTTTCGCGGTAGCGCTGCCCATCCCTTTAATAAATCCGCTTGAAAGATATTTCAAAACCTGGTCTTCACGGGAGGGCCCCTTCCTTTCGCACTGCCGCACGGCGAACTGGCGGCCATAATCCGGGTGTATGACAAATTCGCCCGAAGCGGTTATCCTCTCGCCTTCGGTAAGGAGAGGTATAATTCCGACCAGCGTGATACGCGTATTATCATCTGATTCAAGTTCGCAGACAGTATAGCCGGTTTTTTCATTCGCATACCGGATCGATGAGATGGTTCCGCTTACCTGTTCCACTTATACACCTGTCATTCGTTAACGAAATTTTCTCCTTGTATCATACAATAGGATACCTGCTCCGGCAACACTTCTATGGGATATGTTCTTTTCAGTTTCTCAAGGATCCCGATGGTCTCGGCATCATGGGGCGAAATCATAAGGTATATTTTGCCATCAGTCATGAATTTTTCCGGTATTTGCTCAAAGTAGATCTGTCTTACCAGTCCTTCAAGTTTTGAACCAGAATTCTGTGGTAAATATAATATTAACCTGATGCCATTATCTTTGAACCTTGAATCGTAAGAGTTCACCAGGTACTGTATGGTATATACCATGCCTATGAAGGCAAAACAGGAAAGGATAATAAGAAAAATGGCTTCCATGAGGCCGCACCCTGTTTCCTGGATAACCAGTTTCTTTATATATGATATGTAAACAACTAGCACGGTGTTCATCATGGAGGATTCACATGCAAAGGTTGTCTGTTAAAGAACTGAAACCGGGAATGAGGCTTGCGAGGGATGACGTCCTGGATGATGGTCGTATCCTTCTTCTGAAAGGTTTTACAATAAAGCCTCGTTACATTAAGAAACTTGAATTGCATAACGTTCCCTATATCTTTGTCGAGGATTCATTGGCCGAACCCGAGGAGATAAGCGAAGAACGCGTTTACGAAGATGCTTTTGCAAACATTAAGTACATAATGGAATGCATCCGTTACGACAAGGAAACTGACATGGAAGTTCTCAAGGATACAGTCAATGATCTTGTTCACCATATCCTGAACGACGACATGATCTTCATGACCCTCACCGGTATCCGGGACATCGATAACTATACATTTCTTCACAGCGTGGATGTATGCATATATACCGTCGTGACATCCAAGGCCATTGGCATGAGTTTCGACGAGATCTATGAGCTAACCATGGCGGCTATTCTCCATGATGTCGGCAAATGCAAGATACCGCTGGCAATATTGAACAAACCCGACAAATTAACTTCTGAAGAATTTGAGATCATGAAACGCCATACTTTATATGGTCTCGAGATCGTGAACCAGATGCCCGGGCTTAACCAGAAAATCGGCAAGATCATATGCCAGCATCATGAAAAGTGGGATGGCAGCGGTTATCCCATGGGAATCAAGGGGAATGACATAGAACTGGGGGCACGGATAATCAGTATAGCCGACGTATATGACGCCCTTACCGCAAACCGGGTTTACAGGAAGAGGTACATGCCCCACGAGGCGGCAGAGTACCTTATGGCCCAGAACGGCACCCAGTTTGATCCCGAGCTGCTTAAGCGTTTCATAGAAAATATCGCGGTATATCCCCAGGACCTTATTGTCCTGCTGAATACCGGGGAAGTGGCGCGGGTACTGCCGTCAAAGGGTATAGCATCCATGAGGCCAAGAGTATCCGTCATTACGAGAAAGGACGGCCCGCCTATCCTCGATCCCTATGAAATCGACCTTCTTGAGAATCCCACTGTATTTGTAGTCGATATAATAAGTTAAAGCATGCAAGGGGACAGTTCTTTTATCTGATATGGTATGCAGGGGCTGTCTCAAAACGATACTGTTGGCATGATGTTAAGACAGACCGTTTTCTTAAAACCCTGCTTCTTTTCTCAGAATCTCAACTTTATCGGTGCGTTCCCAGGTAAAGTCCGGATCGTTCCTGCCAAAGTGGCCGTATGCCGCAGTTTTCCTGTAGATGGGCCTTCTCAGGTCCAGCATCTTAATTATGGCCGCAGGTCTGAGGTCGAACACCCTGATAACAATCTCCGCTATTTTCTCGTCGGGTATCTTCCCTGTTCCGAAGGTATCGACAAGGACTGATACCGGGCGGGCTACGCCGATGGCATATGCCAGCTGGACTTCCACCCTCGAGGCAAGCCCGGCCGCCACAATATTCTTGGCTACGTACCTTGCGGCATATGCCGCGGAGCGGTCGACCTTCGTCGGGTCCTTGCCGGAAAAAGCTCCTCCTCCGTGTCTTCCCATACCGCCGTACGTATCAACGATAATCTTCCGTCCCGTAAGGCCAGAGTCTCCTTTCGGTCCTCCTACCACGAAACGGCCTGTCGGATTGATGAAAAACCTTGTGGTTTCGTCAAGGAATTGGGCCGGGATGACAGGTTTAATAACATGTTCAATTATATCCCGCTCTATCTGTTCATGGGTAACATCATCACTGTGCTGGGCCGATATGACGATAGTGTCGACACGCACGGGCTTGTCCCCGTCATACTCGATGGTTACCTGGCTTTTGCCGTCAGGTCTCAGGTATCCGAGTATCCCCGTTTTCCTTACCTCGGTAAGCCTTGCGGTGAGCTTATGGGCAAGGGATATGGGCATTGGCATCAGTTCGGGGGTTTCATCACAGGCATACCCGAACATCATGCCCTGGTCCCCGGCGCCAATGGCTTCTATGTCGTCATCCATCAGGTTTTTCTTCTTCTCGAGCGCTTCATTGACCCCGAGGGCTATATCGGGCGACTGTTCGTCGATTGATGTTATAACGGCGCACGTGTCACAGTCGAAGCCATACTTGGCCCTGTCATAGCCAATATCTCTTATGGTGTCCCTGACGATTTTCGGTATGTCCACGTAACACTCGGTGGATATCTCGCCTATGACCAGGACCAGGCCGGTAGTAACCGCCGTTTCGCATGCTACCCTTGCATTGGGATCCCGGGCTATTATCGCATCAAGGATAGCATCCGAAATGTTGTCGCATATCTTATCAGGATGCCCCTCGGTAACGGATTCTGATGTAAACAGTCTTCTTGACATAAAAATCCCCGCTTTCCATAATTTTATCGTTCAATTCTATGTCATAAATCCTATATCTCTATCATTAACGGTTTGCAAATAAAAAATCTCTTCAGACGAAGAGACTTATAAATAGTTTCCTCATCTGCCAGGACCTGCCGTCCTGTGGGACTTGGCACCATTGCCGTTACGGCCGGTTGCCGAGGTTTCATCGGGCCCATTCCCTCGACCTCTCTTGATAAGGTTTCCTTATTCAGTTAAGAGAATAATAGCACACTAACATTTAAACGTCAAGGACGTTGACAAACGCTCAAATGTGTAAATATAATTGATATAAGACAATTGGCGTCCTTTTCGTCTTATCTTAATAAGATTGCATGGAGGTTAGTATGGGTGAGTTAAAAGATACCGCTTTGGACAGCTTCCAGTTCGCAGTATCGGAGTTCCTGGTCCGCAACAAGAGCATATTGGATGAGATGACCAAGCTTGAGGATTCCAACGCCCGTATAAACAGAACGATCTCCAAGGCCGTCACCCAGTGCGGATGTATAAAGATCAATGCCTGCAGGCAGGAATTCCCCGACGAAATGGACATGGAAAAAATTAAGGCAGCGCTTAGTTCACATATCGAGGGAGAATTGTGTCCAAACTGCAGGGATATACTTGAAAAAGACATTGGGCGCCATCTGTTCTATCTCGCTACGATATGCAACAACCTCGATCTGAACCTGTACGATATAATAATTAAGGAGCATGAAAGAGTCCAGCTTTTGGGTAAATACAGCTTAAGGTAAAGCTTCCGAAAGGGCCTGATCAACGGTGGAAACCATCACGATATCAGCGTCCTTTTTTATTTCCGGCCTGATGCTTTTGCTCATTTCTGGGATGATGACCCTCCTGAAACCAAGGCGAAGGCATTCGGATATCCTTTTTTCCACCTGGTTCACTGCCCGTACTTCTCCGGTAAGTCCCACTTCACCGATAAACACCGTCGACGGATCTATGGCCCTGTTCCTGAAACTCGAGGCAATAGCGGCCACGACTCCGAGGTCTGCCGCCGGCTCGTCGAGCCTGAAGCCTCCTGCCGCGTTGACATATGCGTCGAAAGAACTGAGCTGCATGCCTACCTTTTTCTCAAGGACCGCCATGAGCATGGTCATCCGGTTATAGTCCATTCCCGTGGCCTGTCTCCGGGGCATCCCGAAACTTGTGGGGCATACCAGGGCCTGTACCTCCACAAGGATTGGACGGGTGCCCTCAATAAGCCCCGCCACGGCCGAACCCGCCTGGTCCCTGGCTCTTCCCTCCAGCATAAGGCCTGACGGATTTGCCACATCCTTAAGCCCGGAAGAGCTCATCTCAAAAATACCGATCTCATTGGTGGAGCCATAACGGTTCTTGACCGCCCTCAGTATTCTGAAATCCTGGTGCCGCTCCCCTTCAAAGTACAACACGGTGTCGACCATGTGTTCCAGCACCCTCGGGCCGGCTATGGCCCCTTCCTTGGTGACATGGCCCACCACGAAAACGGTTATCCCGTTTTTCTTTGCGATCCTCAGGAGCCTTGCCGTGACTTCCCTGACCTGGCTGACGCTTCCCGGTGCTGAGGACAGCATCTCGGAGTATACGGTCTGTATCGAATCTATTACAGCGAAATCAGGTTTTTCTTTTTCTATCGTTTTTTCGATTTTCTCAAAGGATGTTTCGGAAACCATGAAGACAGTCGGGCTTGCCGCATACAGCCTGTCAGCCCGGAGCTTTACCTGGCTGACCGACTCTTCTCCCGAAACATACAGCACTTTTCCTGTCCTGGATACGTGGGCGCATACCTGGAGTATAAGGGTGGATTTTCCTATCCCCGGCTCACCCCCGATAAGTATGAGGGAAGCCGGCACAAGGCCCCCTCCAAGCACCCGGTCCAGTTCTTCGCTCCCGGTTTTTATCCTCAGCGTTTCAGGTATTTCTATCTCGGAAAGGGGCATGACAGAAGGGAGAGGCAGATCTGCGGCCTTCATTTCCTGCCTGGCAGGCTCTTCATACACTTCCTCCACAAGGGTGTTCCACTTCAGGCATGAAGGGCACTTCCCCAGCCAGCCGCTGCTCTCGTATCCGCATTCACTGCAAACGTATTTGGTACGAAGCTTAGCCATTCTTTGTCCTCTTTTCGAAATTTGTACGACAGGCTTGATATAAAGTGACGTGCCTGCAGTTGCCAAAAGAGGCCCTTATTTGAACTATCCCCATAGCACAGGACCGTCCCTATGGCACAAGTGTGCCGCCAGAACCGTCCCCGTGGCACACTCTAACGCTTTTTCCACTTGACTCCCTGGGGCGTGTCCATGAGCTCGATCCCCATGTCTTTCAGCTTGTCCCTTATCTCGTCGGCAAGCTTCCAGTTCTTTTCCCTTCGGGCCTGCTGCCTTTCCTCGATAAGCCTCTCTATTTCCGCATCCAGCTGAGGCTGATCTTCTTCCCCGTTCTTGGCATCCTTGATTCCCAGCCCAAATATGGTATCCATTTTCAGGAGCAGGTCATAAATATCCTTTGACTTTTCGGGATAACGGACCATGTTCCACGCCACGCCCAGCGCCCTGGGAACATTCAGGTCGTCGTTAATGGCATCTTCAAAATCGGAAAGGAAAGAATCCAGCACATCCTTCGGAATGGCCGACGAACCTTCCCTGTGCTGCAGGGCTCCTTCCAGGAACCTTTCGTAGGCCACCTGGGCAGCCTGCATGCCGTCCCAGGTGAAATTGAGCTTGTTCCTGTAATGGGCGTTAAGGCACATGTACCTGAATGCCAGAGGCTTGAAGCCTTTAGCCTTCAGATCGTCGATAGTATAGGTATTGCCAAGGCTCTTGGACATTTTGCCGTTGTCAACCATCATGAATTCGCCGTGCATCCAGTAGTTTGCGGCCGGATGGCCAAGAAGCGCTTCGGACTGGGCGATCTCGTTTTCATGATGTACCGGGATATGATCCACGCCGCCGGTATGGATGTCAAACCTGTCGCCAAGGTATTTTCTGCTCATTGCTGAGCACTCAATATGCCAGCCCGGGTAGCCCATTCCCCAGGGGCTTTCCCACTGCATGATATGCTCTTTGGGCGCTTTTTTCCAGAGCGCGAAGTCGGCAGGATGGCGTTTTTCCTCATTTACCTCGACCCTTGCCCCGGCTATCTGTTCCTCGAGGTTCAGGCGGGACAGTTTCCCGTAGCCCGGGAATTTGGATATATCGTAATAAATACCGTCACTGGTTTCATAGGCAAAACCTTTTTCCACCAGCTCCAGGACGAAGCTTATCATTTCGGGTATATGCTCGGTCGCCTTGGGGATTATGTCTGGCTTTTCAATATTCAGTGTCTCTATATCCCTCATAAACGCGGCGGTAAAGAACTCTGCGATTTCCCAGGGGGTTTTCTTCTGCTCCCTTGCTCCCTTTATCATCTTGTCCTCGCCCTCGTCCTCATCGGAAACAAGATGGCCCACGTCCGTGATATTCATCACGCTCTGGAGTTCATAACCGTTGTATTTCAGGGTTTTCCTGAGGATATCCATGAAAATGTAAGTCCTCAGGTTTCCTATATGGGCATAGTTATATACGGTCGGACCGCAGCTGTACATCTTGACTTTCCCCGGCTCCAGCGGGACAAACTCTTCCTTCTGCCTTGTAAGCGTATTATATATTTTCACATTATCACTCCTTATTTTCGGCCTTATCCGCCTTTCCCCGGCAATCGGCCTGTACTTCTTCTCCCGTTTCGGCTTCCGTTTTCAGATCCGGACAGTACTTTTTCTTTATTTCCTCGAACGCTTCCTTATACACATTAAGCTCGTTTTTCAGCCTGTCAATCTCAGCGCGGAGCTTGCAAAGCTCCTGGGAAACCGGGTCGGGTATATGTATCTGGTCCAGTTCAAAACTTTGCCTGATCCTCTGCCCGGCGCGCTTGACCGCTCTACCGGGGACCCCCACCACGGTAGTGTCGGGTTCAACTTCGGTCAGAACGACAGCGTTGGCACCAATCTTGGCATTATCACCAATAACCATGGGACCGAGTATCTTGGCCCCTGCGCTGATAAGCACGTTGTTCCCGACGGTAGGATGACGTTTGCCTTTATCCTTTCCGGTTCCGCCGAGGGTCACGCCATGGTATATGGTGCAGTAATCCCCGATCTCGGCTGTCTCTCCTATCACAACGCCCATGCCGTGATCGATGAAAAGACACTTACCGATTTTCGCCCCCGGATGGATCTCTATCCCGTACTTGTGCCGGGCAAGCTGGGAGACAGCACGGGCAATGAAATAAAAACCGCGCTCGTGAAGCCAGTGGGCGACCCTGTACATCCTTACCGCTTTATATCCCGGGTACTGGAAAATTACCTGCCACACGCTTCTGGCGGCAGGATCCCTCTCCGCTATGGATTTTGCTTCTTCATACCATCTGAACATAAAATCCGCCTTATTTTCTGCAATTCAGAAATTCTTTACTTTGGATATTATTATATTAATATATCCTGGAATCAGACACAAGAACAAAAAGGATATGGCAGTGGCTGTCTCATAATAATGGCATGCCGTTCAGATTCGGCTCTGAACAGCATGCCTAAAACATACTATTGAAACATTCTAAAATGTA